>SCPN01000115.1_pt1 | contig 125321 bp, 191 predicted proteins | sample 6106831 | NCBI WGS metagenome assembly SCPN01 (sample SAMN10720447, study PRJNA508395) | human gut metagenome | isolation source: Participant 1, 0 month | reverse complement strand
AAGTCTATCGAGTGGAATATATTTGGTAGCTTCTTTAATACGTTCCTTGATGATTTCTTTATCTTCTAATTCAGGGCGTTTGGATGTAATCAAGCCTAATACAACCTTTTTATTAGGAGACACTTCACGCAATGGCTCAAAACCACCAGAGCGATCATCATCAAATTCTAGATAATATGCATCTACATTTTCTTTGGCGAATAGAATTGGTGCAACTGGTTCATAACCACCGCTAGCAGCCCAAGTAGAGTTGTAATTACCACGGCATACATGTGTAGTAAATGCTAAGTCATGAGGGCGCCCTTCGAGTGCCAAGTTATTTAAGCGTAGGTATTTAGCTGTTTCTCCTTCAATAGTTACACTTTTATCTTTTTGACGACCAGTCCAATAACCGTGGTCACAGCACATACCCCAAGTACAATCGTCAAATTGAATGTTGCGGCAACCTGCCTCGTAGAGGTCTTTAATAACTTGTCGATATGCAGCAGCAATATCTTGAATTAACTCTTCTAAGTCAGGATAGAAGGAGCGTGTTGTAATGCCATTATCTTCGCGGAATAATTCAGCTAAGAATTGAGATGGAGCAGGAATGGTTTGACGAGCTGTAGTATGTTCATCTTCAAACTGTTTTACAAATTTGAAATGCTCTACAAATGGATGGTTAGTGCCTGTGATTTTACCAGTAAGAGCGAGAGAACCAGGAGCTGTTTCTTGACCATGGAATTTATAACCGTGTTCAAGTTCAATTTCCTTTACGCCATTAAATCCCCACATGAAATCTAGGTGCCAATAGGCACGGCGGAATTCACCGTCAGTAATAACAGGAAGACCTGCAGCTTTTTGTTTTTGAATGAGGTCTGTAATGAGACGATCTTCTACAGCTGTTAGTTCTTCCTTAGTAATATTTCCTTTTGTAAAAGCTTCACGAGCTTCTTTTAATTCTGCTGGGCGTAGGAAAGAACCTACGATATCAAAATGGAATGGTGCTAATTGTTTGGACATATATAATCCTCCTTATATAAACGGTATAACCGATAGATTCGATAGGTTTATTATAACTAAGGATGAGCATATATAAAAATATCAATATATTAATGTTGTATATAGTTTTAAGTTATATCTGTGCATTATTTTATGGATTTAGTTATATCAAAATGTGATGTTAATTTATAGTATCTACGCTGTTGTACAGTACTGAATGCTTTGGAAAGGGTTAATTTATAGTGTTGAGTTTTATGCATATGCAAAAAAGCACTCCTAATAGGAGTGCTTTTACTTGTAGTTAAACTATTATGTAGAGTCATTTAAACTATCATCAAATATAATACGATATTATCCCTTTATTTTAGGTAATTTAATGTGTCTACCATAGTTCCCTATATTGTTCTAACGCTTGGATATATTCTTGACCTAAACGGCTACGTTGCATTTTATTATTAGTAATGTAACCGATATGCATTAAACCTTCCTCTGCAAGAGGCACGGAAATGATATTTTCACCGTTTACTTCCTCATCTATTACGCCACTAGATACGGTATATCCATCTAGACCAAGCAATAAACTAAAGAGGGATGCTCTGTCGCGTACACGAATATGTTTTGGTCGTACAACGGTACTGAAAATTTCTTCAGAGAAGTAGAAGGAGTTGTGATCGCCTTGCTCAAAGGAAATATATGGATATTCCTCTAATTCGTCCATAGAGACTACCTCTTTATGGGCTAATGGATGCGTTTTACCAATAAAGATATGAGGATGGGCCGTAAATAATTCAGTAAAGGTTAATTCGTTAGTGTGAATTAATTTTTCTAATACAGGGCGATTAAAATCATTATAGAAGAGTAAACCAATCTCACTCTTCATATGAGCTACGTCATCAATAATCTCATAGGTTTGAGTTTCTCGTAAGGATACATCATATTGATCGATTCCAGCGCCTTTTAAAAGCTCTACAAAGGCATTTACTGCAAAGGAGTAATGTTGTGTAGAAACAGAAAATTGTTTTTTACCACCGCTTTGGCTTTTATATTGCTCTTCCAATAAAGCGGCTTGCTCTAGTACTTGGCGTGCATAGCCGAGGAAACGTTCCCCTTCTTTAGAAACAGTAATCCCTTTATTGGTGCGGTCAAAAATGGTAATACCCATTTCCTTTTCCAATTCTTTAATAGCCTTTGTTAGACTTGGTTGTGACACGAAGAGTCTCTTAGCAGCTTCACTAATACTGCCTATATTTGCAATTGTTGTGACATACTTTATTGTTGTAAGGTCATAATGGCCTCCTTTTATATATTACACTACCTATACTACTCGATTATAAGTATTTAAGCAATGTTATATATATGTTACAATGTACTAATAGAATAAAGGAGGACCTATGCTTAAACAAGTCATCGTAGTAGAAGGAAAATCTGATATACAACGTATTGCACAAACCGTGGAAGCAGACTGTATTGCTACAGAGGGTTTTACACTTCGTAAAGGTGTTATTGATATGATTCGTGTAGCTTATGAAAAGCGAGGTATTATCATATTAACCGATCCTGATACAGCAGGGGAGAGAATTCGTCGTGTATTAACAAAAAAATTCCCTAATGCACAGCATGCTTTTGTCCCTCGTGATGAAGCGTTTGCAAATGATGATATTGGCATAGAACAAGCATCTCCAGAATCCATTAGAAAGGCTTTATCCACATTACATGTAGAATCCTTGGAATCATCTAACGAATTTTCTATGGTAGATCTAGTTCGTCATGGGTTATTCAGGCATGCCTGATAGTGCTGCTCGCCGTGCGGTTATTGGGGCTAAGTTAGGCATTGGTTATGGCAATGGGAAACAGTTTTTATACCGTTTAAATCACTATGGTATAAGTCGAGATGCTTTTGAAGAGGCTGTAAATAGTTAAAATAGGAGTTAAGATGTTAGAATCAGTAATTGCAAGCCCTGAAGTAGTACATTATATATGTAAACGCTTCGATATTAAAATGAGTAAGAAATTAGGGCAGAACTTTCTTATTAAGAGAGGTATTGTAGACGAAATTGTACATGCTGCGGAATTGACACCTGGTGAACCTGTACTAGAGGTAGGTCCTGGTATTGGCACATTGACACAGGGGTTAGCACAAAGTGGTGCTGATGTAACGGCCATTGAACTCGACAGACGTTTATTAGAGGTCTTAGACACTACTTTGGCCTCCTATGACAATGTACGTATTGTCCATGGGGATGTGTTGAAACTCGATGTGCCAACCATTATGAACCATAAACCATTTAAAGTGGTTGCTAATTTGCCATACTATATTACAACACCTATTATTATGTCTCTGTTGGAAAGTAAATTACCTATAGAACGCCTTGTTGTAATGGTGCAAAAAGAGGTGGCCTTGCGTATGGTGGCTAAGCCAGGTACAAAGGATTATGGTGCATTGTCTGTAGCTGTACAGTACTATACTGAGCCTGATATTGTACTTGATGTACCGCCTAAATCTTTCTTACCGGCTCCAGCGGTAACGAGTTCTGTCATTCGCTGCGTATTACGTGATAAACCACCTGTAGATGTGATTGATGAGAAACTATTCTTTCGCGTGGTGAAAGCTGGTTTTGCGCAACGCCGGAAAACATTTGCTAATACAATGAAAACAACGGGATTATCAAAAGATAGAATCGAAGAGCTATTAGCAAAAGCCAATATCGATGGGCAACGAAGAGGGGAGACTTTTACCCTTCAAGAGTTTGCTGATGTAGCCAATGCATGGGCGGCTTTAATTAAATAGAATAATGTAAAAAGAGCTTATTAGATTGATAACATATCATTCTAATAAGCTCTTTTATGTTAATAAGCTCTTATTAAGCTAATAAGATCAAAAGGACCCGAATGGGTCCTTTTTAGTTAGTAAAGAATGCCAGCCATGGTTGTAATGGGAAAGCATTCGCAAAGTCAATTAAGAATGCACCTACTAAGGAAACTACGAGCCATGCACGAGGGGATGGACCGTGTTTGCCCGCCAAGGATAACATGTTAACCAAAGCATTTGGTGTAGCACCTAAGCCGAAGCCGATGGCACCAGCACCAAGCATAACTGCATCGTAGTTGCGACCAAATAGGAAGTAGATAAGGTATGCAAATACACAGATAAGTACCATTTGTACAACTAAGATTGTAATAAGTGGTAAAGCAAGATCGATTAATTGAACTAGTTTCAAGCTGTTGATAGCCATAGTTACGAATAGAGATAATGCTACATTAGATACTGCATCAAGAGCTGCATCGTTGATTTTGTATGCTTTTGTAAAATCACCAAAGTTACGAATTACAGCTGCACAAATCATGGCACCGATATATGCAGGAAGTGGGGAAGATAGACAAACCAGCACTTACGATAGTACCGATACCTAATGCAAGGCCAATCCACATACAGATTGTTAAAAGGTCTTGAGAATTAAATTGTTTGCCACCACTTTCAACGTGATCTTCGATCATATCGATGCCTTCATCTTCCATTAACTCAGGATTTTCGTAAGGTGTTTTAACTTTATGCATTTTAATAATGCGTTCACCTACAGGAGCACCGAGAATTGTACCAGCTACCATGCCAAATGTTGCAGCTGCAACCGCTGCTGATGCTGTACCAGGGATACCAAGCAATTGTTCGTAATATGGGCCGAAGGCGCCAGCAGTACCAAGACCACCAATCATGGATACGGAACCAGCCATAATACCGATGATTGGTTCAATACCTAAAGCTTTAGCAATCATAATACCTGCTGTATTTTGTACAACAATCCATACTGCACAAGCTAGGAAGAAGAAGATAATGAAGATACCGCCCTTTTTGAGGACTTTTAAAGGAAGCCATTAAACCGATAGTGGTAAAGAAGGCAAGCATTAAGAATGTTTGTAGGGAACCTTCAAAAGGTAATGTTCAAAATCTTGTAGTAAGAAAGAATGGCAGTTAAGAAATGCAAATGGCAAAGCACCTACAGCTGGTGCAGGCATACACATACGTTGTAAGAACTTGGAATGCTTGTTAATCCAAGTACCAATGAATAACGTGATTACAGCGAGGCCTACAGTTTGGAATCATGGACAGTTTCAAGGTCCATACATCGTTGACTAACGCTAAGTCAATAAGTGGCATAAAATCACTCCTTTAAAATAAAAAATAAATCTGAGTTTTATGGTATCATGAATGGTCAAAAAATAACTATAGAATATATAAGGCATAATAATTATATATTATTTATTTTCAACACTCACAACAACAGTAAAACCATTAGGTTTTATATATCTATATTAGATATATATCTATTTTATAATATATTTATATTATATACAAAAATACGAGAAAGTAATAGTATAAAATCACTTCTTTACATAATCATACTATATGTATTCGACTAAATTCTGTGATTTTCCTGCCTATTATAAAAAAATAAACTGGAATATATTTCTAATTTTTATATATTGAGAAATATATTCCAGTCGTAAGTTATAAAGTCTTCGCATCTTATTAGATGTTATTGTGATTTACGATTACACTACTGTATATAATATAGCAACTCTCTTACTTAGCGAGAGGGCATATAATTCTATATTATAGTTCGTGATGAAGTTTTGGGGTTGTTAAGAATGTAACATCAGGATTACGCTCTTGAACCCAACCCATTTGCCATTCATTGGAGATAAGCACTACCGTACGATCGCGATTATCCTTAACAATCATCGCATTATCTACACCTTTTAAAGACGCAATATCTACTTCACCATCAATCCAACGGGCAACACTGTATGGCAATGTATTATTTAATAAATCAACACCATATTCATTTTTTAAACGGTATTCTAAAACTTCAAATTGAAGCATACCTACGGCACCAACTACGAAGGAGTCGAGGGCACCTGGTTGTTCAAAGATTTGAACTGCACCTTCTTGAGCCAATTGTGTCATGCCTTTTTGGAATTGCTTACGCTTCATAGTATCTTTTGGAGATACGCGGGCGAAGAATTCTGGTGGGAACACAGGGAAGTCCCCAAATGTTACCTTGTGTTTTTGAGCACACAGTGTATCGCCTACGCCCATTGTACCAGCATCGAAGACACCAATAATATCGCCAGGATAGGCATCTTCTACGATGGTACGTTCTGTGGCCAAGAATTGTTGAGGCTGAGATAGGCGAATCGTTTTATTAGATTGGCGATGTAATACGGACATACCTTTTTCGAATTTACCAGAGCAGATACGCATAAATACGATACGGTCGTGGTGATTAGGGTCCATATTGGCTTGGATTTTAAATACTAAGGCGGAGAAGTCTTCGCTTGTAGGTTGCACCATTTCTTCTACGGCTTGGCGTGGAGCAGGGGATGGAGCTAGTTCTAAGAATTTTTCTAAGAATGGTTTTACCCCAAAGTTAGTCATAGCAGAGCCGAAGAACATAGGCGTTAATTCACCAGCACGAACCTTATCAAAATCGAATGGATCGCCAGCAACGTCTAATAATTCAATATCATCAAGCAATGCTTGGTATACGTCATCACCTAATAATTCTTTCATGCGAGGATCCGTTAAAGCACCTTTTTCAGAGGCTAACTTTTCTTGACCATGTGTTTCGTCTTTTGCGAATAGCTCGATAGTTTCGTGCTCTCTATCGTATACACCTTTGTATTCACCGTTGATACCAATTGGCCAGTTCATAGGGCATGTACGAATGCCAAGAACATTTTCGATTTCTTCCATCAAGTCAAATGGGCTGCGACCGAAATGGTCAATTTTGTTTACAAATGTAAAAATAGGAATACCGCGTTCTTTTGATACAGCAAATAGTTTTTTTGTTTGGGCTTCTACGCCTTTTGCTACGTCAATCAACATGACAGCACTGTGCAGCCATTAAGGTACGATATGTATCTTCAGAAAAGTCCTGGTGAGGGTGTTCTAGGATATTGACGCGACAACCATCATAGTCAAATTGCAACACCGAACTTGTTACGGAGATACCACGTTGCTTTTTCGATTTCCATCCAGTCAGATACGGCGTGTTTTGCTTGTTTTACGAGATTTAACGACCCCGCTAAGTGGATAGCACCACCATATAAAGTAATTAATTTTTCTGTTAATGTAGTTTTACCCGCATCCGGGTGAGATATGATAGCAAACGTACGCCGACGTTGCACTTCTTCTAAAAATGTCATAGTTCACCTCTATTGTTTCGTTTGTGAAAGTCTTATTTTATTTTAATATATCATCTTCACACCATTCATATCTTTAAAATTATACATGATTTTGGTAGTTATGACCACTAAATTGTAGTATAATGAGATTTCAAAGAGCGGCTTGGGGGAATAGCCGTTATTTTATGTTAAGGAGGGGGACCATGAGGTTATTTATTGCGGAAAAGCCATCCATGGCTCGCGAAATTAGTAAATGCTTGCCAGAAAACAAGAATATCCAAAAACGGAATGGCTATTTTATCCAAGGTGATGATGTGGTGACTTGGGTTGTAGGGCACGTCTTACATCAAGCAGAACCTGGTGATTACGATGATAAATATATCCGCTGGCGCCCTCAAGATTTACCTATTGTGCCTGATGAGTGGAAATTACTCGTTACGGATAGTAGTCGTCAACAGTTTGAGACTGTAAAAGATTTAATCGGTAAAGCGGACATTATCGTCAACGCAGGTGACCCGGACAGGGAAGGTCAATTGTTGGTTGATGAAGTATTATATTATGTAGGAAATACAAAACCTGTACAGCGTATTTTATTAAATGCATTGGACGAAAAATCTGTTCGTGCACTCGTATTAAATGATCTGGGGATAATAAAGACTTTCACAATCTATATCAATCTGCATTGGCCAGAGCGCGTGCAGACTGGCTTATTGGACATGAACCTATCTCGCGCATATACCTTATCTGAACGTTATAAAGGTAATAAAGTAACATTACCTATCGGTCGTGTTAAGACTCCAACATTAGCCTTTGTTGTGCGCAGAGAGCGAGAACTAGCGGCATTTAAACCGGTCGATTATTTTACATTAAAGGTTTTATATAATCATCCAAATGGTGTATTCTGGGCTACGTGGCAGCCTACAGACGAACAAAAGGGGCTTGACCCAGATGGGCGTCTTATAAATAGGCTATTGCAGATGAATTGGTTGAGCGCTTGCAAGCTGGTCCAGATGGGATCATTAAGGCGGTTACAAAATCTAAAAAGAAAGATGTACAACGCCTACCATTATCATTGTCATCGTTACAGGTATTGGCTGGTAAAGCATTCTCCTATGATCCGCAAACTGTACTTGATACAGCTCAGAAATTATATGAGAAAAAATTGACTACATATCCTCGTTCTGATTGTGAATATTTACCACCAAATCAATATGGTGACCGCAATGCAATCCTCAATAATTTGCAGAATGCTGGAGATGAAAGGTTAGCACAATGGAGTACAGATGCTGATCGATCTATTAAGAGCCGCGCATGGAATGAAAAGAAAATTACCGCCCATCACGCAATTATTCCTACTACGGTAGCCTGCAATATGAATAGTTTGTCTCGTGAGGAGCGCAATATTTACTTCCTCATTAGTCAGGCTTATATTGCTCAATTCTATGGTGAGCACGTGTATGAACAAACTAAAATTGTAGTGGAACAATGTAAGGAAGAGTTTGTTGCTAATGGTCGTGTAGTTATAGACGAAGGATGGAAATTACTTTATAAACGACAAAAGTCTAAATCTGTGACAGATAATGATGAACCTGATTTAACTGATGAACGTGGTGCAGAAACAGACTCTAAAAAAGAGGCTATTGAAGAAACGGATCATTTGCCGGCTGTTAAGAAAAATGATTCCGTTCTTTATACAGATTCCTCTGTAGAGGCGAAACAAACAAAACCACCATCTCGTTTTACACCATCTACATTGTTGCAAGCGATGAAGGAAATTCATAAATTTGTAAAAAATGAAGACTTGAAAAAACAGTTAAAGGCTGTATCTGGTATTGGTACAGAGGCGACTCGTGCCAATATTATTGACGAACTTATCAGTCGTGGCTTTATGAAAACATCTGGTAAGAAGCAGCAGTTCTATCACCTACGGAAACGGGCTACCTTTTAGTAGATGCTTTGCCTGATGAATTATTGTTATATCCTGATGAAACGGCTGTATGGGAAGAACGTTTGGCCCTCATGAGCGAAGGGGAGGATACATTGGATTCCTTCTTGTCTGATCAAGTTAAGTTTTTACAGTTATTGATTGATAAGCTTGGACTTTGATAAACAGGTAAACTCTGGTCAAATGATGCCAAATGTAGTTCGCACGATAACGAATCAAAATCGTAAACGACCTATGGATAATGAAAATGTAGACTTATCTACTTTGCCTATATGTCCGAAATGTAATAAGGGACATATGCAACAGCGTAATGGTAAATTTGGTGCTTTTTTAGGCTGTACTAATTATCCTGCTTGTAAACATACACAACCAATCGATGGAGAGACTTCAACAGGTGAAAGTAATATCATTCTATCTGAAGAAGAAAAGCAATATAAATGCCCACGATGTAAAGAAGGCTATTTTGTTAAACAAGAGGCGAGAGGCCGCATTAACTGGGTTTGCAGTAATCGATCTCCAATGTAAGACACAATGTTCTGATGTGGATGCCGCTTAATTTATGCGCTAATAAATAATAAGATGTATATTAGTTAAGTCGAAAGATCAGATGTTCTGTACGCTCTTTAATTTTATCTGCGTTTCACCACGACGTCCTGTTTGTGATGTGGACGTACGGCGTTGGCGTGTATTAGCACCTTTATGGCCACCGAGCTTTATCGAGCTTTAGCCTTTGTAGATTGATAGGAACTTGTAATCTTAGGTTTGCCAGATACTTTTGCACGTTTAGGTGCCGCACTTGCATTACCTTTAGTCTTAATTTGTCCATCTTTAGTGTATTTAGTAAGCGTTGCTTGGATGGCGCGCTCAATACGACGTAACCAAGATTCATCTTGCGGTGTAGCAAATGTAACAGCTACACCAGAGTTGCCTGCACGACCAGTACGGCCAATACGGTGGATATAGTAATCCACGTCGCGTGGTACGTCGTAGTTATAAACATGTGTAATGCCTTCGATGTCACCGCGAGCCGCAATATCTGTAGCTACTAAGATTTGTGTTTAGCTTTTGCGAAATCACGCAATATTTGAGTGCGGCGACCTTGTGTCAAATCGCCATGCATTTCAGCAATATTTAGGCCTGCAGCAGTTAACTCATAGGATAAGCGAATTGCACCTTCACGTTTATTACAGAAAACAATGGCCAAGAATGGATTGTCTTCTTCAATCATTTTGATGAGGCGTTCTGTTTTTTCCTCTGGATTCATCATGTATACACGTTGATCAATAGATTCTAATGTAACATGCTTACCTTCTGCTGTTACAGAGGCTGGTTTTGACATATAAGCTTTTGCAAGGTTTCTAATCTTATCTGGGATTGTTGCAGAGAATAGTAAAAGTTGTCTATTAGCATCTGTTTGGCTGATGAGGTTTTCAATATCCGGTAAGAACCCCATGTGGAGCATTTGGTCGGCTTCATCGAGTACGACACGACGAATACAATCTAAGGTGAAGTGAACCACGTTTAGCATGATCTAATAGACGGCCAGGAGTGCCTAAAATAACTTGAGGGCGACGTCCTAATTGTTGTAACTGTGCTTCAATCGTTTTGCCGCCGATAAGAGAGGGAGGATATCCACATTTAAAATAGAACCTATTTCTTTTGCCTCATCGGAAATTTGTTTTACAAGCTCACGGGTAGGTGCAATGATGAGCACTTGTTCTTGATGCACATCAGTGTGAACACGTTGTAGAATCGGCAATAAGAAGGCTAATGTTTTGCCTGTGCCTGTTTGAGCTTTTGCTATAACATCATTCCCTTTAAATACAACAGGAATGGCTTGTTCTTGAATTGGAGTGGGCTCCTTGATACCTTGTTTTTGAAGGGCTTGGATGAGTTCATCACAAACGCCTAGAGATTTAAAAGATTTCATGGATCGTCCTTTCTATAATACATATTATATTAATTATACCTTATGCACATAGTAGGGGCAAATAAATTGAATCATTACATAGCGTACTAATTTTGCATGGCGCTATAGTAAATTTGTAAAACTAATGATGCGATTGTTAAAGATACTAATTGATAATAGATTAAGAAATGACGATGTAGATAGATGTTTATGAGAATAAAAAACATTAAAATATTTATATTTGAATAAATTTTAAAAATATAAATGAGAATGATTAAATTATCAATAATGATTATCTTAGTAGTGATTCTTATTTTTTAGGTATTCTTTTTTATTGGTGACAGCGCGAATGCTACCATACCATATAGGGGTTCATGGAGGATTGATAAATCAATCCTCATATTTAATATGAGAATAAAAATATAGATATGAGATAAAAAATAACCAAAAAAATGATAATAATTGTTGAAATTTATGATTTATTTGATATAATAATTTAAGATATTAATACGCATTATTATTTGGTGTGTTTAATATGAGGTTGTTAGGTACAATAATTAGGAGGTGTCGTATGGCTATCAAAAAGTTAAAAGACATGAAACCAGGTGAGTCTGGTCTTATTGTTGCACTACATGGCAGTGGCAATGTTAAGCATCGTCTAATTGACATGGGTCTTGTAAATGGTACAAAAATCCATGTTATGAAGTTTGCCCCTTTGGGGGATCCGGTGGAAATCAAAGTAAAAAACTTTGAATTAGCACTTCGTACAAGCGAAGCTGGCATGATTGATGTAGAGGTTCAATAGGAGGTTCACATGGCAGAAAATGGGCAAATTCGCATTGCCTTAGCAGGTAACCCTAACTGTGGTAAAACTACAATGTTTAACAATATCACAGGGGCGAAGCAACACGTTGGTAACTATGCCGGCGTTACAGTAGAAAAAAAGGAAGGCCATACGAACTTTGATGGCCATGAGTTATTGTTTATTGACTTACCAGGTACATATAGCTTAACTGCACGTTCCTTGGATGAGTTAGTAGCGCGTAATGTTATCGTAAATGATAACCCAGATGTTATTGTTAATGTTCTTGATGCATCTAACTTGGAACGTAACTTATATTTAGCTGCACAATTATTGGAACTTGAAAAGCCAATGGTTATTGCTCTAAACATGGCTGACGTTGCTGAAGAAATGGGCATCAAATACGACCTAAAAAAAATGGCAGAAATGACAGGGGCTACAATTGTTAGCACAGTAGGTCGTACAAACATTGGTACAAAAGACTTGTTAGAAGCAATAATTAGTGTAGCTGCTTCTCAAAAAGCTCCTGGTGTAACAATTAACTATGGTGATTTGTTAGAAGGTAAAATTAGTGAGCTTGTAGAATTGCTAAAACAAGCGGGCACTGTTACATATCCACTTCGTTGGATTGCTGTTAAGTTGTTAGAAAAAGATGCTGACGTTATTGGCAAAGTTATGCGCTTTGATAATACGGAAGCTGTTATTCAAAAGGCTGAAGCTATTCGTGAAGAAATTAAGGATCAAGTTGATCTTGATATTGTCTTCCAAGAATATCGTCACCGCTTTGCAGTAGAAGTATATAATACATGTTTAACACAAGCGCCAACTCAATTGGAAACACGCTCTGACCGTTATGACAAAATCTTAACGCATCGAATTTGGGGCTTACCAATCTTCATGGTTGTTATGTACTTATTGTTTGCGTTCGTTAACTTCGTTGGTGGTATTCCTCAAGGTTGGATCGAGGATGGTTTCGCTGCATTACAAGCTTATGCGGTTCAGACTATTCCAGAGGGCCAATTACAGTCACTCGTATCTGATGGTATTATTGCCGGCGTAGGTGCGGTACTTTCATTCTTACCATTAATTTTATTACTCTTCCTTGGCATTTCTTTCTTGGAAGATACAGGTTATATGGCTCGTGCAGCCTTCGTTATTGACCGTGTAATGCGCGCATGTGGCTTACATGGTAAATCCTTTATTCCTTTATTATTGGGTTTCGGTTGTTCCGTACCATCCGTAATGGGTGCCCGTATCCTCGACAACTACAAGGATCGAATGGTTACGATTTTGATTACACCATTCATGAGTTGTTCTGCACGTTTGCCAGTGTATATCTTATTTGCAAATGCGTTCTTCCCAAATGGTTGGGATAGTACTTTAGTTGTATTCTCTGTATACTTCTTGGGTATCATCTTCGGTATTATCTTTGCAAAAATTTTCCGTAAGTTCTTATTTGCTGGTGAAGCAGAACCATTTGTAATGGAATTACCTCCATATCATTTGCCTACATTGAAAGCTACATGGATGCACATGTATGAACGTGCTAAATTGTACATCATTAAAGCCGGTACTTTCATTATGGCTGCTTCCATCTTGATTTGGTTCATCACTGCGTACCCAATGGATGTTGAATACTCCAAAGATTATGATGCAGTGAAAGAACAAGTTGCTCAAGAGTATGAAGTAAAAGATGCAGCTACATTAGCTCAATTCGGTATTACTACAGATGATCAAAAAGAGGCAGTTGATAAAATTGTAGAAGATATGAAATCTACTGTACAAGATGCTACTGATGCTGCTAAGCAAGCAGGAGAAGATGAACCTGAAGTAGCAGTAGAGGATGATTCTGAAGCACCTGAACTATTTAACGATATTAAAGACGAAAATCAAGAGTTGTTCCCAGCAGCATGGGCAATGTACAAAAACAGTGCTAACCTAGATGCTGAAAATGACAAACTTGATAAAGAACAAGCTGCTGAAAAAATTGAACAATCCTATGCAGCATCCTTTGGTAAAGCAATCAACCCAGTACTTGAACCATTGGGCTTCGACTGGAAAATGGGCTTATCTCTCGTAGCTGGTTTAGCGGCTAAAGAGGTAGTAATTTCTACATTGGGTACAGTATATGCAGTAGGTGGTGATGATAAAAATCCAGCTCCATTGACTGATTACTTACAAAATGATCCAAACTTCTCACCATTGATTGCATTAACAATGATGTTGTTCGTATTAATTTACCCACCTTGTTTGGCAACATTAGCTGTTATCAAACGTGAAACAGGTTCTTGGAAATGGGTTGCATTCATGTTCTGCTATGAAAATACATTTGCATGGATTGCATGTTTCATCTTCTATAACATTGGTCGCGCATTAGGTTTCTAATCTAGAGTCGCTAAATAGGAGAGTTTAGCCACCTTTAGATTCTTTAAACAAAAATGAATTTAAAAATTGCGATTTTGTTATAAGTAATTTAAAAATAATACTTGATAATTATCAATATTCGTGGTTAAATGATAATGAGAAAAGGGAAATATCCTTTAGATATTGCTTTTATCTTGTTTATCACTAATACACATATTATAATTTAGTAGATATTGAGAAAGAGGCATAATAATGGATAATCTTGTTATAGGACTCATAGTTGTATTAGCATTAGCTTATATCGGTAATAAATTTTACAAACAAATGTCTGGTAAAGGTGGCTGTGGCTGTGGTGGCGGTAGCTCCAAGTCTGGCTCTAAAAAATCTTCTGGTTGCGGTGGTAACTGCAGCTGTGATGGTTCCAATAAAGCACTAGGCATTAAACGTACTGCTAAGTAAGCTAATACGAATTCTGAATTTGAATGAGGGGTCTCTATAATGGCTCCTCTTTTCAAATATAGTAATTAAATTTTTTATCATATTTAGTAGAAAGGAATATTATCATGTTCAACATCGATCAAAAAAATCTTAAAAACGCTAACTTATTCGCAGCAGGTCTTGCATTGGGTACTGTAGGTCTTAAAGTATTAACTTCTAAAGATGCTAAAAAAGTATATGCTGGTATCGTAGCAGCTGGTCTTCGCGCTAAAGAAACTGTATTAGAAACAGCTGAAAAAGTACAAGCATCCGCATCTGATGTATTGGCAGAAGCTCAAGAAATCAACGAAGCACGCAACGAAGAAATCTTTGAAGAAAACAAATAATTAGAGGATTGCACATATGTTACAATTTTCTGTAGTAAAAAAACTCAGAAATCGCTTGCATGTTAAGGTAACTGGTCATCACTTTACAGAGGCTGAAGCAGCTTATGTAGAGGATACATTACTCCTTAATGATGCAATTGTAGATGTAACCTTCTACACTCGTAGCAGTCAAATCGCCATTAAACATACTGGCGATGTTGATGCTGTGCGTGATGCAGTGCTAGGTCTACGCGATTTAGATTTGTCTGAAGCTCCTGCTTTAAACGAATATTCTCCTCGCTTGGTAAATAAAAAATACCGTGAAATGATGATCAACCGTACTGCACTTTACTTAGGTAAAAAAGCAGTGCTTCCTGCGCCTATTGCAGCTGCATGGGCTTGGTTTGATGGTATTAAATTTATTGGTAAGGCTATTAAAACATTGTGGCAACGTAAGTTAACTGTCGAAGTACTTGATGGTGTAGCTATTGGTGCTGCATTACTTCAAAAAGACTACCCTACAGCTGGCGCTGTTATGTACCTATTAGGTATTGGTGATATCTTAGAAGAATGGACTCACCGTAAATCTGTATTAAATCTCGCTCAAAGCATGTCCTTGAACGTAGATAAAGTATGGGTTTTAGTTGATGACATTGAAGTGAGCAAGCCAGTTAACGAAGTTGTGGCAGGTGATCAAATTATCATTCGCCAAGGCGAAGTGATTCCATTGGATGGCACTGTAATCGATGGTGTTGTTCTTGTAAATGAAAGCTCCATGACTGGTGAACCAGAAGCGGTTCGTCGCGATCAAGACAGTTCTGTATATGCAGGTACTGTTGTTGAAGACGGTAAAGCTATTGTAGAAGTACGTAGCACATCCAAAACATCTCGTTACGAAAAAATCGTTAACCTCATTGAAGAGTCTGAACAAATGAAATCCGGTATGGAACAACAAGCATACCGCATGGCAGATAAATTAGTTCCAATTAGCTTTATTGGTGCTGGTTTAACATATTTGTTGACTCGAAATGTAATGAAAGCATTGTCTTTCGTTATGGTTGACTTCTCTTGTGCTCTAAAATTATCCATTCCATTGGCAGTACTTTCCGCTATGCAAGAAGCATCTAAACGCGGTATCACTGTTAAAGGTGGTAAGTTCTTAGAACAAATTGCACAAGCAGATATGATTGTGTTCGATAAAACTGGTACTCTTACAAAAGCAGAACCTGAGTTTGAACAAATCATCCCGTTCAACGGTCATGATGCAGATGAAATGTTGAAATTAGCTGCATGTATTGAGGAACATTTCCTCACCCATGGCAAAGCAATTGTACGCCTGCTGATCATGACTTGCCACACAAGGAAATGCACTCCGACGTAGAATACGTTGTAGCTCATGGTATTGCATCTAAAGTTGGTCGCTACCGTGTACGCATTGGTAGTGCTCACTACATCTTTGATGATGAAAAGACAAAAATTCCTGCAGATGAACAAGAAAAATTCAACAATTTACCAAATTCATCTTCCCATATTTACCTCGCTATTGGAGGTACACTAGCAGCGGTTATTTGTATTAAAGACCCTGTTCGTGAGGAAGCAAAACAAGTTATAGCTGATTTACATACTTTGGGTATTAAAAAGGTTGTCATGATGACTGGTGACTCCAAACGTAATGCACAACGTGTAGCTGACGAACTCGGCATCGATGAATTGCATGCTGAAGTATTGCCAGAAGATAAAGCAGCTTATGTAAAACAAGCAAAAGCTGAAGGCTATACTGTTATGATGGTAGGGGATGGTATTAACGATTCCCCAGCAATTTCCGAAGCACATGTTGGTATCGCTATGAATGAAGGCGCACCAATCGCTCAAAAAATTGCAAATGTTACTATTTCTTCCGATCATCTACAAGCTCTTGTAGATTTACGCCGCATTTCTATGGCATTGATGAAACGCATCAAAGCAAATTACAATGGTATCGTTGGTTTCAACGGTGCTCTTGTAGGTGGTGGCGTACTCGGTATTATGCCGCCAAGCCAAACAGCATGGTTGCATAATCTATTCACATTGGGTATCGGCTTAGAAAGCATGACTCCATTGTTGAAAAAAGAAGAACCAAAGGAAACTGTTCCTACAATTGATGTAACAGCTGACTCTGTAGTAGCTTAATTAGAAGCCTCCATATAAGGTATTCATTTACCTGTATGGAGGTTTTTCTTTTTTGATGACATTTATCTATGATTATTGTAAAATACAAAGAGATTACATATCATAGGAGATCTATATGAACACATTAATGGATATTTGTAAAAGATCCGTTTATTGAATCTATTTATCGTAGTAATTCCTATTATTGCGTATATGATTCATAATGGATCAAGTGCTACCGGTAGCACTTGTATGGTATTTACTTTTATCACTAATAATGCCTTGGGCATATTTATCGTTTAAAAGTAGTACCTTTGGAGATGGAAAATCGATTAGCCGTATTGCTTATGTTGTAAGTTGGATTATAATCCACGGCATTAGCTATAAAGGTATTTTTCTCGGTGTAGATTTATCGATGCTATGGGGCTGGCCTACAGCAGGCCGAGATGTAGCTTTCTTTAGTAGCTATGTATATTGGTGTCACTATTAGCTTGATCTTAGCATATGGTCTTACTCGCTTAGTGGGAGGCTGTAATGAATAAGAGTTTCTGGTTATTTACCGTTGTTTGCGCTTTATTTGTAAGTGCTGTAACGACAGTTCTTTCCTTGAGTGGCGCATTAGCGTTACCTATATTAGTATTCCCTGTATTGTCCCTTGTAATACCTCTCATGGTACGAAGATTAAAAAATGCTAAATTTAACGACGATCTACCATTGAGTATGGGCTATCATGCATATAGTTGGGCTTGGTGGACAGTATTTTCATTTCTTCATACGCCATTTAGCTTTACTGCAGAGAATGGAATTGTAACAGCATTGCTTCTTTTTGTGGTGTATTTTATCGTTCAAGTACTCATTGAACTTTGTGGTCTGTTAGCAACTAAGTTTTTCAATCGAAATCATCGATGGGGAATGGTAGATGAAGCACTCGATATAATTGGATATACTATTCCAATTCCATTCTTATATATTGGTTCACTCCTCTATATTGATCTACAAGATCCAATGGTTTATTTCATGTATGCGTCATCTATGAATGTAAATATACTCTTTGCAGAATTGGTGTCATTACTTATATCCTTATTGGTATTCGTATTCTATTTATACCCAAGAGAATTAGCCTATAAAGGTATACGATTATTTCGTATTGTTTTAACTGCTGGTTTATGGCTCGCTATGAATGCCCATATTTTATATGGTGGTTATATTCCAGAGTTTGTTTTATCTTTAGTTCCCACCGTTTTTCCAACGTATCAAGGTAATCCACTAGTGTTTGTTACCCCAACTTTGTTAGAAGCTGGTGTGACAGGTGTAGCAGTGATTATAGGTGCATTGGTAGAGCGTGGTATTATTTCACGACGCCGTGAACGTATTTAATTTCTAGTTTCGACTTATATCCGTAAGGAATGAGAACGAAGGAGGATCTATGAACAACAATGAACGTCTAGTGGATGATAACTCAACTGTATCAATCCCAGGCAATGAAACGACTAGCCCCGTTGAACGTAAAAAGGTTAAAAAAGAGAAAAAGAGTGGTATTACTATTCGTGAGCTTACCATTATTGGTTTGTTGGCGGGGATCACAATCGCATTAGGTGTATCTGGCTATGGGATTATTCCATTGGGGCCTCTTAATGTGACAACTCTACATGTACCGACACTTATTGGTGCTATTGTAGAGGGCCCTAAGGTAGGTGCCTTTGTAGGCTTTATCTTTGGTTGCTATAGCTTGTGGCAAAATATTACAGCTCCTAATATTTTATCCCCACTATTCATTAATCCAATTATTTCTGTATTACCACGTATACTTTTCCCTGTATTAGCATATTTAGTATACTTATTATTGTGGAAAGCACCTCAAGGTCCACGCATTCTTGTATCTGCATTTATGGGTACTGTATTCCATACAATTATGGTTATGGGACTTATCTTCTTGCTTTACGCAGATATGTTTGCTATTAAAATGAATCTTAGCCCAGATCAAGTATTAGGCTCTATTGTATTCTTACTGTTACGCATGGTATTCCAGAAGCTGTTTTTGCAGCTGTTATCGTTACTCCAGTTGCATTGGCATTACGCAAGGTATTGCGTAAGGATACTCCTAAGAAAGAAAAAACTGATGCTGTTACAAGCGCTGCAACAACAGTAGGAGCGGATGCAAATAAAACTACAGAAGTTAATAAAATCAAATCTGTAGAAGAAAACATAACTAAATAGTATTTTACAGGCTTTTCATAAATATGATAAAATAAATATCATTTATAAGTATTGAGGAGGATAACCATGGCTAAACGTATTCGTACTATCAACACTGAATCCTTGCAAAACTGCCAAACTATGCTGTGGAATGTCAAACATCTTGCCAATCCGCTTGCAAAACAAGCTGCACACAGTTAAGGTAAGTTTGCAAACAAAAATAATAAAGATACCGCTTAAGGGCCTTTTTTATTATTGTCTTTAGATGGTTCGCGACGTGCCGAATTATAAACCACTCCGCTGCGCGGGTGCGGCAGAAGTTATACAAAAATCACCTTGCTTAAGCTAATGTGGTGGTCGATTATATGCAAAAGAAAGGTGATTTTATATGGCAATGAAGACACAGAGCCTGCACAAATGGTTGGTGCAAATACATAGCATTTACACCTAAGCATAGACGAAGCATATATAATCATCAGAAATAGTTTATGGAAATATTGAGACGTTTATGTGAATATAAGGGCGTCAAGATTATAGAGGTGAGCTTTATGCGATGACGCGCATAGTATTAATCCCACCTAAAAATATCAGTATCTTTTATGGATACACTTAAAGGGAAAGTGCCTAATGATGTTCGATAAACACGCAAACTTAAAGTATAAATTTGGAAATAGACACTTTTGGTCCGAGGGTTATTATGTTAGTACGGTAGGTCTAAATGAGGCAACAGTAAAGAAATATATACGTGAGCAAGAGTTACATGACCAAATGAAAGATAAACTTGTGTAAAAGAATATGAGGACCCCTTTAAGGGTGTAGTAAAAATACATATCCCTTTAAGGTGGAATGTTACGAGTCAATGCTAGTAAGGGTTTGAGAAAGCCAGGCCTTTAGACGCTGGCTAGTACTACGGGCTTATAGCCCGTGAGCAAACCACCCGTTTTACGGGTGGTTCTGATTTATGTGTATAATACATACTTTGTATGGTATATCTTTATGACTCTTTTCATAACGTTTAGCGTGGAAATGTGGTACAATTATCTAGAAAGTTCTATATAGTAGAACTTTTACCATACATAATAATTGGAGGTACCATGTTAGAATTAAAACCAATGATCCATAAGTTTCGGATGAAGGATAACTATTACTGCTTAGACGTTAATAGTGGTATTATTCACGTTATCGACGAACTCATTGATAGAGTTCTTGACATATATAATGGCACAAATCGCGATGCAGTACATGCTGCATTAGATGCTAAAGAAGATGCCGTAGAACTTGATGAGATTATGGATGAGTTAGATGAGCTCATTAAAGCAGAGCAATTGTTTGCTCCGATGAGTACAGAGTTTAAACTTGTAGTAGGTGAGAAAACCTTTGTTAAGGCATTATGCTTAAATATTGCTCATGATTGTAATTTAGCATGTAAATACTGTTTTGCCAGCCAAGGTGATTACGGCGGTGTAAAACGTGAATTAATGAGTTTTGATGTGGCGAAGCGTGCAGTGGACTTCCTCATTAAAATGAGTGGCCCTCGTCAACATTGTGAAATAGACTTCTTTGGTGGAGAACCTTTATTGAACTGGGATGTTGTTAAACAAACAGTTGAATATATTGAATCCATTCAAGAAAAAAGCACAATAAGATTTTCAAGCTTACATTGACTACAAATGGCATGCTATTAACACAAGATAAAATCGACTATGTAAACGAACATAAGATGAGCCTTGTATTATCTTTGGACGGTCGTGAATCTGTACATAATGCGATGCGTCCTGTAGCTGGTAGTGGTGCTGAATCTTACAAATATATTGCTAAAAACCTTATCAATGCAGTAAAACAACGCCATGGCCTTGAATACTACGTACGTGGTACGTATACTCACATAAAAACTTAGACTTTACAAAAGACGTTATGGCAATGTCTGATCTTGGCTTCGAGCATTTGTCCATGGAGCCTGTAGTAGGTGAAGAGGGGGACTATGTACTCTTCGCGAAGAGGATTGGCCAGTTCTTGGAAAAAAGAATATGAAAAATTAGCAGATATTTATTTACAACGTCAATTGGAAGGTTGGGGTGAGAAGTTTAACTTCTTCCACTTCCGTATGGATTTATATCGTGGGCCATGTATGGCGAAACGCCTTCGTGGTTGTGGGGCAGGTCATGAATATATGGCAGTCGTACCAAATGGCGATATTTACCCATGTCATCAATTCGTAGGTAAAGATGGATATGTGCTTGGCAATGTGTATGATGGTTTACAAAATACAGAAATTCCTAAAGATTTCCGCAATACACATGTATTCTCTAAACCAACTTGTGCTGAATGTTGGGCGAAATTCTTCTGTTCTGGTGGCTGTCATGCTAACAACATTACATTAGGTGGCGATTTAGAAACACCTTATGAATTTGGCTGCCGCTTACAAAAGAAACGTATTGAATGCGCTATTATGATTCAAGCCGAGTTAGAACAAGCTGGCATTGATGGCAGTATTCCTGTTGCATTAGGTTAATAGCCATTAATTCTCCGTCTATAGTAGGAGTTTATATGAAACAAAATAGTAATCAAACTATAGAACGCTGGGGAATTCGTTATACCGGTATAGTTCAAGGGGTCGGATTCCGGCCCCTTGTTTCTATGTGGGCACATTCCCTAGGTTTAACAGGTTTTGTATATAATGATAGCCAAGGTGTTTACGTCGAGATACAAGGTTGTACTAGTGATTTGCAGTTGTTTTTAGATGCGATTCAAGATGACCAACCTCGATTGTGCCGTATTACAAGTCAACGGGTAGAACATCTTACTATACAAAACAAAGAAGTTGAGTTTCTGTGAAGCCCTCTCCATTAGGCGAAGAGGTTAGCACTTTTATTAGTGCCGATACAGCGCCATGTGCTGATTGTCTTAAAGAACTACAACAGGACAAGCGTAGAAAAGAATATCCTTTTATCAATTGTACAAATTGTGGCCCTCGGTATACGATTATTAAATCTCTACCTTATGATCGTGAACGAACGACGATGGACGAGTTTCCTATGTGTGAAGCTTGTAAGGCTGAATACGAAGATATAGAGGGGCGCCGTTATCGTGCTGAACCTAATGCGTGTTCTCTTTGTGGGCCGCATTATACTCTATATAAACCTAATCGTACGGTTGTAGATACTGTAAATGTATGGAATACTACCCGTGAATTAATCAATGAAGGTAGTATTATCGCTATAAAGGGGATTGGCGGCTATCATTTAGTTTGTGATGCTCGAAATGATGCGGCGGTTCAACGCTTGCGTAAGCGTAAGAATCGACCACATAAACCCTTAGCAATTATGGTAGGGTCCCTAGATACGGCAATCGAGCTAGTCCATCTTAGTGATGTAGAACTAGATATTTTGACTGGAATGGAACGGCCTATCGTATTATTAAAAAGAAATACTGATAGTTTAGTGCGTTTGAGTCCCCATGTAGCTCCGGATAATCATATGCTTGGCGTAATGTTACCATATACACCGATGCATGAGGTACTATTACCATCAGATGCGGCGTGGGTCATGACGAGCGGCAATCGTAGCGGTGATCCTGTTTTATATGATGATAATCAAGCCTTTGAAGAGTTAGGGGCAGTGGCGGATTATTTTTTAGTCCACAATCGGAAAATTTATGCACCTCTCGATGACTCTGTTGTAACTGTCATCCATAATAAACCTCGATTGATTCGTCGTAGTCGTGGTTATGTACCAGAACCTATTCATTGTGAACTTTCAGGGCAAACTTCGATATTAGCCATGGGGAGTGATTTAAAAAATGCATTTGCTATGAATAAAGGCTCAGAAGTCCTTGTAGGCCCACATATTGGGGATCTACAAAATGCATCTACTCATGCCACATTGGAGTGGACTATTGACCGATATGAGGAATTGTTTTCTATACAACCAGAGAAAATTATTGTAGATAGTCATCCTCAATTTTTCTCGTCTACTTAGGAGAGCGCATTGGTAAAAGCGCACAGATTCCTGTTATATCTGTTCAACATCATCACGCTCATATTGCATCAGTCATGGCAGAGCACAATCTTGAAGGTCCAGTGCTGGGGATTGCCATGGATGGTACCGGATATGGACCAGATGGAACGGTATGGGGTGGTGAATTTCTCCTTTGCAAGGGGGAACAATATCAACGATTAGCTCATATCCATGAAGCGCCATTACCGGGCAGGAGCGAGAAAGCTGTTTCCGAGCCATGGCGCCAAGCCTTATGGTATATCAGAAATTATTATGGTAATGATATTCCACCTGTTTACCAAGATTGGATGAATAGGCTACCTAAAGGTTGGGCCATATTAGATAAAGCATTACAATCTACGATGCCTATGGTTCAAGCAACGAGTTGTGGTCGTTTGTTTGATGCAGTAGGTTCTCTTTTAGGACTAGGCATGATTCATACCTATGATGCACAAATTGCTATAGCCTTAGAGGCTCTATGTGGTGATGAAAAAGGAATATTGCTTGATTATAACTATGATGGGCGAATTCTTGATTTTACACCTACCGTTCAATCCATTATGGATGGTGTAGTTAATGGTGAATCTAGGGCTCATCTTGCTGCATCTTTCCATAAAACCGTTGCTATCGCATTATGTGAAACCGCAGCGGATTTAATGGAGCGCTATAATGTTAGTGATGCGGCTATTTCTGGCGGTGTATTTCAAAATCGCAAATTAGTAGAGCTGATATATCGCGCTTGGCATGTAGGCGATTTGTATATGAATGAAGCGGTTCCTTCCAATGATGGCGGATTAGCCTTTGGTCAACTATGGATTGGCAATCAGAAATAGTTATATATTCTTGTAGTTAGTATCACTTAATAAATACTATAATTGTGATACAATAATATTAGAAATATTTATATATAATGAGTTTGCTTACATAAAAGTAAACTTATAGAATCTGTTATTTAAGTAATATATAAGGAGATAATATGTGCTTAGCTGTACCAGCACAGTTAATTGCTGTGAATGATGTTATTGGCACTGTAGAATTAACAGGTGCTACCCGTGACTGCAGCTTACTCCTCGTACCAGAAGCAAAGGTAGGGGACTGGTTGTTAGTCCATGCAGGTTTTGCTGTACAAATTGTTGATGAAGAAGAGGCACAAAAAACATTAGAGGCCTTTAAGGAGCTAGAAGAACTTGAAGAAGCTTACTTTGCAGGAAAAGCAGAACAGTGCTGATGCATTGTTAAAACGTATCAATGCTCTTCATAAGCCAGGGGAAACCGTGAGACTTATGGAGGTTTGTGGTACACATACTGTATCGATTTTCCGTGAAGGTCTTCGTCAGTTATTGCCAAGTGGCATTGAACTTGTTAGTGGACCAGGATGTCCTGTATGTGTAACGGATCGAACTTATATGGATAAGGCTTTGGCTTATGCTGAACGTGATGATGTTATTATTGCAACCTTTGGGGATATGTTAAAGGTGCCAGGTAGTTATAGTAGTCTTAGTGAAGCTCAAACAAAGGGCGCACATATCCATGTAATTTATACGCCTTTAGAGGTAGTAGAACTTAGTAAGAAATATCCGGAAAAGAAAATCGTATTTTTAGCCATAGGTTTTGAAACGACTATTGCCGTTATTTGTGCAACTGTAAAAGCAGTTCATGCAGCAGGCTTGAAGAACGTTTTCTTCCTTGTATCTCATAAATTAGTGCCTCCTGCATTGCGAGCTTTATTAGATAAACAAGAAGGTCATATTGATGGATTTATTTTGCCGGGTCATGTGGAGTGTTATTATCGGAGAAGAACCATATCAATTTTACCTGAAGAATATCACATACCATCATGTATTGCTGGTTTTGATGGACTTGAAATTTGTCTGCTATAGCAAATATTTTAGAGCAACGAAAACTAGTAATTTTATAGTAGAAATACATATCATTCTGTAGTTATGCAGAAGGGTAATCCCTGTAGCGCAAGCGATGATCAAAGAGGTATATGATGTATGTGATGATGCGTGGCGTGGTATAGGTGTCATTCCAAATTCTGGTTTAAGATTAAAGGACGAATATGCACTATGATGTAGAATGTGCATTACCTATTCATCTTGAACAACCTTCTCTTGATCCGAAGGGTTGTCAATGCCGTGTATTGCAAGGTCTTATTAAACCGAGTGAATGTCCGTTGTTTGGTAAAAGTTGTACTGCTGACCATCCAGTTGGTGCCTGCATGGTATCTGTAGAAGGTAGTTGTGCTGCATGGTATAAATATGGTTATTCCAGTGGTGGATCGACGTGGGAGGATTAATATGGAGCGAGTTCGCTTAGTCCATGGAAACGGTGGTCGATTTAGTCATGAGTTGACCGAGCGTTTTATTTTGAAATATTTTACAAATGATTTATTGGCTCCCTTACATGATGGTGCTCAATTTCCCGTTACAGCAGGACGTATGGCGTTCTCTACAGATTCCTATGTAGTACAACCAGCGTTTTTCCCTGGCGGAAATATTGGTAAATTAGCTGTATGTGGTACAGTGAATGATTTAGCTATGAATGGTGCTATTCCACAATACTTGAGTTGTGGGCTCATTTTAGAAGAAGGCCTTGCCTTTAATGAGTTAGATGAAATCCTTCATACTATGTCAGATATGGCAAAAACTGCAAATGTACAAATTGTTACAGGAGATACTAAGGTTGTCAAAAAGGGTGAGGTAGACAAAATCTACATAAATACTGCGGGGATTGGTATGATTCCAACAGGGGTAGATATTGGTCCACATCGCGTAAAATCGGGAATGGATGTTATCTTATCTGGTGCTATAGGGGATCATTCTATTGCTGTTATGGGACAACGGTTTGGATTAGACCTATCTGATTCTTTAAAACTGACTGTGCCCCTTTAAACAATATGGTTCATGCCGTACTTGATAAAGTGGGCCTCAAGTGGCTCTATTGCGAGATCCTACACGTGGTGGTTTAGGTACTGTTTTAAAAGAAATTCGCAGACCAAAGTCAAGTTGGTATTAAGGTAGACGAAGCAGCCTATACCGGTTCACGCTGAAGTGCAATCTGTTTGTGATATTTTAGGGTATGATCCATTATATTTAGCCAATGAAGGTAAGGTAGTGCTTGTGGTAGACCCATCGGTTACTGATGAAGTTTTATCTATTCTTCGTGGCTTTGAAGAAGGTAAAGAAGCTGTATTAATCGGTAAAACATTAGATAAAAATATTGGCAAGGTTGGCTTGCAAACCGCAATTGGTGGTGTCCGTTTAATTGATTTGTTAGGTGAAGATCAAGTTCCTCGTATCTGCTAATTATATAGACTAAGATTATTTTATATTTAGCTGATTTTATATGTATAAAAAGAATTTTGTACTTATAGATTGTGAAGAATAGTAGATGTTGACAATAATCTTTTAGGATAGTAGTATTAAATTAAGTTGTGTAAAATTCATTGATTGTTCATCGGACTTTTATACAATGCTAGTATCTTTATGTAAGTTCTTATACTTTCACTAGAATCTATGTATAGAATTTGTTAAAATATAAGTATCTATAGGAGGCTTATTATGAAAAAGAAGATTATTACAGCTGTTCTAGGGATTTGTTTAACTACAACTGCATTTGGTGGCATCTTGACTACTCAAGCTGGGGACTTAGCAGTATTCTTGGTGGTGCAGCTAAAATTGGTGGTATCGGCATTGTTATCAATAAATTCGGTCCTCAAATTGACTCTTTCTTAAATAAATTATTGAAACAAAATAACTTAAGCACAGAGTACACAACTAAAGTTGTACCTATCATTAGTATTGGTACAAAAGGTTATATTGGTGCCTGTAACTGGCCCAGCATCTAGCATTGAACAAGTTAAAGCTGTTGCTCAGTAGAAGGTAGCTTTAATGGTATGGTTCGTGTAAAAGGATTAGTTCCTGTTGATAGCACAAACCCAGTTGGTGCATCTCGTGTTCAAGGCGTAGGTGTATCTGCGATTATCGATTTGAAAATTTAATGGCCACTGAGCATATAAAATAGTAGACTCAGGGAATAAGCACGGTCTTAGGCCCGTGCTTATTCTGTTGTATAACAGTTATACATTAGATACTTTGTGGAGGAATTTATGAAGAAGCAAGTACTTACACTTTTAATGGCATCCTTGATTTCAGGCACTGCGTTTGCTGCTCCTGGTACAGTTACAGAAAAAACAAATGTTTTAGAAACTACTGTATATGGAGCTGTACAAGATGGTGCTGTTGTGGACCGCATTAATCAACTTGATGAAACCGTGTATGGTACTGGTTTCAATGGTAATTCCGCTACATTGAGCAAACGTGTCGATTCCCTTTATAACTCCGTAGAAGGTAGCGGCACAAATATTTCTTTGCGCGAAGAAATGGACGCACTTGAATATTCATATCAAAATAGCATTAATGCAGGTTCTCTTGTGGATCGTGTAGAAAAGATGGAACGTAGCGTTAATGGTCGTATTGGTAGCGGCTCTCTTTACAAAAACGTATCATTTCTTTAAAAACAAAAGTATATGGCAGCAATGTAACGCTCACAAATCAAGTGGGTACATTAGCTGGCAACCAAGTTTTCAAAGTTACATTGAATGATGCTGTTTCTTCAAAAACTAGCCATGAAGGCGACACTGTTGCTTTCACAGTAGCTGAAAATGTTATGGATGGCAATGTGTTATTAGTTCCTGCAGGTACAGTAGGTTCTGGTACAATTACTTCTTTGAAAAAAGCCCGTTCCTTTGGTCGTAATGGTGTATTAGATATTACATTTGATACTATTCCTGCTATCGATGGTACAGAATTCACTGCTGTACAAGGTAAAGAAGCTAAAGACAAAACTCGTAATGAAGTAAAAGCTGCAGGTGCATCCGTAGCTGGTGCTGTTTTACTTGGACCGGTAGGTTTAGTAGGTGGTGCTTTTGTTAAGGGGAAAAATATTGAGTACCCTGCTGGTGCAACAATTTATGTACAACCTCAAGATTCTGTAACAATTCAAGGTCTTGTAATTGGTGGTGACGGTTTGGCTCATAGTGATGATGAATTGGCTGAAGCTGTAACTGTACCGAATGCAGCAGATGAATCTGAAGAAACTGTAGATACTAATGAAGCGGCTGTTGATGAAAATGAAACAACAACAGAGGAACCAGCAGCAGTAGAAGAACAAGAAGAGCAAGTAGAAAATGTTTCTCAACCTATCGTTGTTGTAAAGCGTAATCAATAATTAACAAATTCTTAAAGCAAGAGGAGTTCTAGTAACCATGAGGAAACGTAAAGTACAATGGCTGGCAGCGGCATGTGTTTTCTGTTTAGCACAACCAGTATGGGCCGCTACAGAGTCAACTACGGTATATCAAGATCAATTGGATAGCGTTGATCAATCCTATCTTGGAGAAATCTCTAAAGCATCTACACCTGACAATAGTAATATCCGTGTTGTACGTCGTGGTGAAAAGGCAAAGTCTGCTCAACCTACAGAACAGTTGCCGACTCGTATTGATGCAGATAAAATGTCCTATACAGGGTCCACTGGTGATGTATATGCACAAGGTGATGTAGTAGTGACTCAAGGTAATCAAACTTTGATGTCTCCGCGTATAGAAGGTAATACGAAAACTACAGAATATCGTACTGTTGGTGGATATCGCTTTTTAGAAAATGGCGGTAAAACTAAGGATATTACAGGTCAAAATATGACATATCGTACTAGTGACCACCATTTTACAGCCGATCAAGCTTTTGGTTGGAATGACCCTTACTATGTAAAAGGGAAATGCTACATTTGATGGTGAACTGGTCATATGGAAAAGGCATGGTTACCACTAAACATGCGATGGCTTTTAAACATACACCTGACTATCGTGTAGAAGGTCAAGATATCAAGGTATATCCTGGCGATAAAGTAGTTATCAAAACCATCCTTCTATATTAAAAACTTCAAGGTTTTATCTTTGCCTTCTTATACAGCATCCCTTCGTCATGATAAAGAGGGTAAATTTAGTATTTTCTCCTTGGTTCCAAAACCTACATATAGTAGTGATGATGGCATTGGTTTGCATGGTAGTACAGAGTATCCAATCGGTAAGCATGGTGAAGCCTATATTGATTACCGTTGGTATTCAAAGTCTGGATTTAAACCAAAAGTAGGCTATAGACATTATTTGCCTTGGGCTACTGCATCCATAGGTTATAGTAAAGAATCTAATGAGTATAACGATGAAACTGTATGGGTAGAAAAAATAGGTGAAGCTCGTTTAGATACTCATACATATCATGTAGGAAAATCTCCTGTTACTGTACGTGGTGGTGTAAACGCGGGCTATTGGAAAGAGGGTTCTGTAAAAGGTTCTCATAAAGAGTATTATACAGAAGTATCTCATGATCCAATTAAGCTTTGGAAAAATGCAGATTTACGTTTCTTAGGTGGTTACCAACGAGACTACTATGGTTATAATGGTACGATTCGTAGCATGCCTTATTGGGGCGCCTCGTTTCCAATCTAAAGTGGGAAATCGTGCTAATGTATGGGTTAGCTATGATCAAAGAAATATTTCTTACAATAACTCTCCATATCGATTCGATACGACAGAGCTTCCAAAAGAGCTCATCTATGGTGGTAGCTATAAATTAACTCGTCTAGATGACCTCTGTAAGCGTAAAACCAATATGATGAGTGGGGACATTGATTCTGTGTACTATACATGGCATCGTGATTTGCATTCCTTTGATATGTATTTGACATATAAAGATGCTCATAGAAGCAACAATGATCAATGGAAGATCAAATTTGTTGGCAAAGACTTTAATTAGGAGATAATTATGCAACGTATTAGAAAGGCCGTTATTCCAGCAGCTGGCTTTGGTACACGGTTCTTACCAGCTACTAAAGCACAACCAAAGGAAATGCTTCCTATTGTAGATACACCCAGCTATCCAATATATTGTGAAAGAAGCTTTAGATTCTGGTATTGAAGAAATTCTAATTATTACAGGTCGTAATAAACGTGCTATTGAGGACCATTTCGATAGCAGTGTTGAATTAGAATTATTGTTACAAAGCCAAGGTAAAAACTAAACAATTGGCTATGATTAAGGATTTAGCAGATATTAAGGTTCACTTTATCCGCCAAAAGGCGCCACGTGGTCTTGGTGATGCTGTACTATGTGCAAAGCCTTTATTGGTGATGAACCATTTGCTGTGTTGCTTGGTGATGATATTGTATATAATCCTGAAAATCCATGCCTTAAACAGTTAATTGAGTGTTATGACGAACATCCTGGTATTATTCTAGGGGCACAATTTGTACCGGAAGATAAAGTTAGCTCTTATGGTATCGTATCTGGTGAAGCATTGGCTGATAATTTATATCGCGTCGATAACTTGGTGGAAAAACCTAAGAAAGAAGATGCTCCATCTAGACTTGCTGTATTAGGTCGTTATATTTTAACTCCAGATATTTTCAATATTTTGGAAAATACAAAACCAGGCGTAGGTAATGAGGTTCAATTGACTGATGCGTTAGCAGCATCTAAAACTGACACGTATGCATTGGCCTATGAAGGCATTCGTTACGATACAGGTGATAAACTAGGTTACTTGAAAGCTACTGTTGAGTATGCATTGCGCAATGAAGAATTAGGTGAAAACTTCAAGGCATACTTAAAAGAGCTAGATCTTAAATAACAAATCTATAAGATTTAACCTTATGAAAGAACCTATGATATATCATGGGTTCTTTTCTTTTGGTAGTACATTTAGCTAATATAGATATATTATTTTATATTTGTTAACAAATGGATAATGACTTTTGTTGACGAATGAAAAGATGTTGATTATAATCAATTTATTGAATAAATAAAGGACTGTGATTATATGAGATCGCTCTTTAAAACATTATGTAATAATGATTTTGGATTACCAGGACATAGTATTATTAAGCATATGCATTATGATGCTTCAGGAAGTGATCAATCTATCTGTGGTATTTTATATCAAATCGCTAAAACTACTACAATTGGTATTCTAGATAAATCAGGTTTTTTAATGGTTGATTTACGACCGGTGCCGAGACAATTTCGTATCCGTTCTACCATTCATCAAGAGAAAAATGAGCGTACTATATCTTTCTCTAAGGATGATATAGTGCGATTTGTAAACGATATTAATGATACTAATGAGATTCATCGTGAGCCTCCTTATGTAGTACCGGGATGCATGATTTTAGAAAATTTATGGAATTATTGGAACATTAGTAAATCTGCACAGCAGATGGCAATTTATTTTCATGCACCTGTTATAGCAGATGATATGGTAACTTTGGTGGAAAATTCTGAAGATGCTCATGTAGAAGGATATGTAGGAGATACACTGGCTTTTTCCGCTACTTTTTTTGGTGAAAATGAAGATTTATCATCTTTAAAACAAAGATCTATTAGTTAGAGGTAATTATGGAAGCAAGACGTTTAACAAAAATGGCTTTATTGACAGCCTTATTATGTATTTCAGCATATATTTCATTTCCATTGCCATTTAGTCCGGCAATGGTAACCGCATTGACTTTGGTGGCGACATTAACAGGCTTATTATTGCAACCAAAGGATGCTTTTATAGTATTTGTCGTGTATGTTCTGTTAGGAGCCGTTGGTCTACCTGTATTCGTAGGGGGGACGGCTGGTCTTGGTAAATTATTGGGACCTACAGGTGGGGATTTATCTTCTCTTGGCCAATAGCATATACTTTACTAAGTGTATTTAAAGGGTCTAAAAAGAGCTTTTTCTCTTATGCATGGCGCTCTCTTGCAATTACAATTCCTGTAGTATACCTATTTGGGGTGGCAGGCTTTATGATTGTTACTAAAACAGAACTTTGGGCGGCGTTGCCTGTAGTTATGTTCCCATTTATTCCTGGGGATATCGTAAAATGTCTCGTTGCATCCTGGCTAGCAACTAAAATTAAAATTTAGCATGTAATAATGAAAAGAGGCATTCCTTGTGGTGCCTCTTTTTGCATTTTGTTATAGGAGCTTATATGTCAGTATATATTCAAGGTGGGCTTAGAAGCCCTATAGGCGTGTTAAACGGCCAATATAAAAATACAAGACCTGAGATATTGGGTGCACTAATTGATTAATGAGTTAATTAAAGGACATGAAATTAACTCTGTGGATGGTATTTTTTGTGGTAATGCAGTTGGTACAGGTGGAAATATTGGACGATTAATGGGTTTAATGTCTAATTTATCGGTATCGACGCCTGCTGTAACAATTGATATGCAATGCGCATCAGCATTGATGAGTATTGAAATGGCTTATACACATATCGCGTCAGGCGTGATGAATTCTGCTATTGCTGGTGGTATTGAAAGCTCTTCATTACAACCAGATCGAATCTATGCAACTGAAGATGATCGAGACGGTTTATATAAGGTAGCTCAATTTACTCCTCAAGATCGGTCTCCTTTAGCTATGCTAGAAGGGGCAGAAAGAACCATCCATAAGCACAATATAACTAAGGAAGAGTTATATCCATATATTATTGGAAGTCATCAAAGAGCTACTAAGGCTTTAGATAATTCATTTTTGCAATCTTATATAATGCCTTTTTCTTATAGATGGAAAAAAGTGTGTAGATGAATGTATTAGGCCAAAGATGAATGAAAAACTTTTATCTAGGATGAAACCTTTATTAGGTAAGGACTCTATTACAAATGCTGGCAATGCTTGTTTAACTCATGATGGTGCTGCTTTTGTATACATATCTAATGAAAAAGGGCCGTTTAGAATTCATAGTATCATACCTTGGGCTGGAAATCCTCAGTTTAGTCCAGAAGGTGCTCTTGAAAGTACTAAAGCTATTTTAAAACGGACAGATTTGACCATGGCTGATATGGACGTGGTGGAGTGGAATGAAGCCTTCGCCATCATCGATGCTCTCTTTGATAGGGTCTACCCTGATCATATGGAGGAAATATAATATGCTTGGTGGTGCATTAGCCTATGGACATCCTTACGGCTGCTCTGGGGCTATTTTAGCTCTTCATTGCATGGCTGCTTTAGAATCCTGTAATGGTCGATACGGTTTATGTGCTATTGCCGGCGCAGGCGGTACAGGAACTGCTTTAATTATGGAACGAATATAAAATGACAATTATCGAACGTTTACGACAATATAAAGAATTAGATCCTCACAAGATTGCTTTAATTGTAGATGATAAGAAAGTATACATACGGTGATTTGTATGATGCTATTTTATCCATAGATATTAATGATACTAGTCGTATAGTAAATGTTGATCAAACTAAAGAATCACCGAAACATATAGTTGCTTTAATTCAGAGTCAATCATTTGTGGAACAACTTGTACAGTGGTTGTGGGGATTGTATACCGGTTATATTCCTATGGTATGCCATAATGAGATGGATACAGAGTATGTTGAGAAATTGGCTCGTATTATAGCATATAAAGGGGTGGCACCTTTAGCTGACTTTGGTGTACTTACCTCTGGGACTACTGGGCGTCCAAAACCTTTGTGGCGTAGTGAGAGCTCGTGGAGAGATTTCTTTGATATTCAAAACGATATTTTTCATATCAACAAAGATACAAAAATATTCTTACATGGAAGCTTTAGTTTCACTGGTGTTAGTAATATGGTTATCGCTGTACTATGGTCTGGAGGAACAGTTATTACAACAAGTTCGTTGCGCCCAAATCGATGGATACAGCTTATTGAAGAATATCATGTGGACCATATATATTCATTACCAACAAAATTACGATTATTGGTACGTCATTACAAAAGTAAAGTAGACTTTATTAACTATATCATCGCAGGATCACAAGTACTGGATCGACAGTTGATGGAACAGTTAGAACGAATATGTCCGAATATGGAGTTCATTCTATATTATGGTGCTACTGAGCTTAACTATATAACATATTGTACAGGTAAAGAGTGGTTAGATAGAGAAGGTACTGTGGGAAGACCATTTCCATCTGTCCGAATAGAAGAGCAGAACGGTGTTATTTATGTGACTACAAAGCATCATATCGAAGGCATTCCTGATACATATACAGTAAATGATTGCGGTTATATAGATAAGGATGGATATCTCATGTTTCATGGGAGGAAAGGTGATGTCATCAATAAAGGAGGATATAAAATTTCTATTCCTGAAATGGAATTGTATTTACAATCCTTACAGGGCGTTTCTGAAGTGGCTGTTATTACGATAAATGATGATATACGTGGGGAAGACTTTGTTGCTTATATGGTATTAGAGGATAATACTGAATTAAGTAAAATTATAGAAATTATTCATTACGAAAGACCTTCAGTTGAATGGCCAAAAGCAATTCTAGAAATTCCTATGTTACCCCTTACAGAATGCTCAAAAGTTGATAAACGAAAACTAAAAGAGTGGTATAATAAAAGGTAATCGTTTTTGCTATTATAAGGAGGCATCATGCAGATTAACAAGGCGGCACTAGAGATTTTCGACTTTACGTCCTCTTTAGCCGTATACTCTGAACATGAATTAAAGGTTGGAGATCAAGCTATACAAGATTATATTGCCAATCATGTAGTTAAGGCGTTCAAAGATCCAGCTGCTAGAACAGGTACCTTGCATGATGCAAGTCCATTTGGTAAACAATTAGTTGATTATAAAAATGGAAATCTCAAGTTTATAGATTTATCTAAGAACTTAGGTGAAAGCTTGTTCACCTATATGAAACAAGCAACGGATTCTGTTGTTATTGATACGATTATCTGTGAAGCTATTACAGATGCATCTTATATCTGTATTCTTTTGTGCCAAGCTCATGATGCTTTTACACATCAACTATTTAGTGAAGATGATGGCAGCTTAGCCACAGAACTTGTTTCTCATAAGGCTGTGTTGCCGATGCCATCACAGAAATTACGAGCTTTTGCATCTATTAATCTACTTGATTTTAGTGTTCGTATTTTTGAACCGAAAGGTGAATTTGATGGTGAGGTATCCTATATCTTAGCAGATAAGGTCTTGCAATTAGGTACTAATCAATCCTCTCGAGATACGGTAAAAAAGGTAAAAGCCATTGTAGACAAGGTAGCTCAAGCACACGAGTCGGATGGTGTTGTTGAATTGACGACGGCAAAGTCTATGATTGCTAAAAATGCTGAAGTATCTGATACAGTGGATCCTGTTCGTATTGTGGAGGAGGTATTTAAGGAAAATCCCGTTCAACAAGAGGCGGCTAAAAAGGAATTAGCTGATGCAGATATGATGAGGCCTCTACCTGTAAACCGTGAGTTTGCTACGAAGGTCGGGGAGCATCACAAAATTAAAACTGACACGGGAATCGAAATTTCATTTCCTGTAGAATATATGAAAAATCGTGAATTCATTGAAATTAAAACTAATGATGATGGAACGTTACGCATTGAATTGAAAAATATTAATAAAATTGTAAATAAATAAGAATAAGGCTATTTCTATTGATATATAGAAATTTATTATATATTGATAAGATTTATTTGTTACGCTAATATATAAGGTGGAATATAGTGAGTAAAGAGAAACATAAAAAAACAAACGCATTACGTATTTTAGACACCCATAAGGTTCCTTATAGTATTAGTGAATATGAGTGGTCTGAAGAGCGGGCAGCTGGTCTTCATGTAGTAGAGGCATTAGGGCTTGATGAAAAACAAGTTTTTAAAACATTAGTTGGTAAGGGCGACAAAACAGGATATGTAGTATTTTGCATTCCTGTTGCAGCTGAATTAGATATGAAACAAGCTGCTCGTGTCAGTCATAACAAGTCTGTAGAGCTTGTTCATGTCAAGGACCTGCTAGGTATTACGGGCTATCTACGAGGAGGATGTTCTCCAGTGGGAATGAAAAAATTATTTCCCACATATTTTGATGCTACTATGGAGCCTCAAGACTTTGTATATGTAAGTGCTGGTCTTCGAGGGATGCAAATGAAGGTAAATCCAAAAGATTTGGCATCTGTTGTTAATGCTGAATTTATAGCACTTACAATGGATCATTAAGAGGTACGTATGGCAAAAAAGTATTATGCAGTTCGTCAGGGTCATGTACCAGGTGTATATACCACATGGGCTGACTGTGAGAAACAGGTAAAAGGCTTTGGTGGGGCTATCTTCAAGTCTTTTCCTACGGAAGTAGAAGCTCGTGCCTTTGTAGAAGATTCAGGTTTATCCTTAAGTGATTTTATGAGCGCTCATAAGGGTGAATCAAAATCTTTGCAAGGGACAAAGAAGATAACTACAAAAGTTAGTTCTGGCATTCAAAATAAGGTATCCGCAGGTGAGGCAAAACCAGATTTTACTCACCGAAATCATGTAGTTGCTTATATTGATGGTAGTTATAATAAAGGGACTAATACCGTTGGCGCAGGTGGTGTTATCTTCTTGAATGGGACTAGAAAGACTTTTTCCTTTCCCTCTACTGATGAACGATATACGGCTTTTTGGAATGTGTCTGGCGAGCTATTAGCTGCGATGTATGTTATGAAATATGCTGTTGATCATGGTATTCCTGAATGTTCCTTATATTATGATTATATGGGAATTGAAATGTGGGCTACCAAAAGATGGAAACGGAATAATGCACTAACTCAACAATATGCTGCATTTTATGATTCTATAAAAAATCGTGTGCGCGTACACTTTCACAAGGTGGCAGCACATACGGGTGATACATATAATGAAATGGCCGATGCACTAGCTAAACAAGGTGCAGGTATTTAGAAATATAAGAAGGAGGGTACTATGAATATATGTGTTACAGGTGGGGCTGGATTTATTGGCTCTCATCTCGTTGATCGATTAATTGAATTAGGGCACAATGTGCTTGTTATAGATAATCTATCTACAGGTATGCGTTCCTTTTGTACATGAGTCCGCTCAATTTATTGAGATGGATGTACGAGATCCAAATCTAGTATCTATTTTTGAAGAATTTAAGCCCTCTATTGTATTCCATGAGGCTGCTCAAACTATGGTGCAGTCCTCAATGGAGAATCCTGGATATGATTGTGATGTTAATTTACTAGGGCTAATAAATGTACTTGATGCCTGTCGTAAGGTGAAAGTTGAACAATTTTTAATGCCTTCTTCAGCTGCTGTTTATGGGGACTTTAGCAGTATTACCATTGACTGAAGAACTTAGTGGTATGCCATCATCCTTCTATGGGTTAACCAAGCTTACCGCAGAAGGGTATTTGCGTATTTATCGTGAAGCTTTTGGATTAAATACAGTATGCTTTAGATATGCCAATGTATATGGACCACGTCAAGGTGATGGTGGTGAAGGCGGCGTTATAAGTATTTTCAATCGTTTAATTGTTGAAGGTAAGCCTTTAACCGTATATGGTGATGGGGAACAAACAAGAGACTTTATTTACGTAGAAGATGTGGTAGAAGCTAATATTAAGGCTATGGGAAATAATAACTGTACAGGTATTTATAACGTTTCTACCAATACGGGAACATCTGTAAATGAGTTGATTACGCGATTCAGAACTATTAGTGGTGCCGACTTTATGGTTCATTATGAGGCTGAACGGATAGGTGATATCAAACATTCACGGTTAAGCAATGCAAAGGCGGAACGCGATTTTGGATTTGTAGCATCCACAACATTAGATGATGGCTTACAAAAAACATTAGAATATTTTAAGGCTCATCATAAGTAAATAATATAAGGTTTGGGGACATGAGTGATACACAATTTTGGGTTACTGTAGGCGTATGGAATCTAATTGTATTTAGTATGTATGGCTATGATAAGTTATGTGCTATAAAGGGATATGATCGAATTTCAGAGTTTACATTATTATTTTTAGCATTTGCCTTTGGCGGCCTTGGTGCTCTATTAGGTATGGTTATTTGGCGTCATAAGACTTTAAAGATTAAGTTTAAACTAGCTATTCCTATCGCATTGTTATGGTCTGTTTATGCAGTGGGTTTTGGCTATGGTTTGTGGGTAAAATGATTGCATAAACTAATATTTTATTCATTGTTTTATGATATAATGAGTAGAATATTGTACATAAAATGTCAGTAAAGGAGATATTTGATGTTGCGGTTACAATCGGGGTTCGAGTTAGATTACGCTAACATATATAATGAAAGTTGCATACAAGAACGAGACGTAAATAACTTTGAGCGTGCTATACAAAATGTTTGGCGTCATACAAATATTTTGCGTTCTACAGGCTTTGAAGAAGGACATGTTTCTAAGGATGGACTGCCTGAACCGGTATTGTTTTACCAACTTCCTTATATTTCAGAAGATGGTATCAATACACCTGCAATGTTGAAACGACTTTATGAACTGCGGGACTATGCTCGCCATAATATTGACACAGTTGTATCTGTAGGCATTGGTGGCTCTTACTTGGGTAGTAAGGTTATTTTCGATGTCCAATGTGGTGCGTTTTGGAATAATCTCAGTACGGAAGAACGAAATGGATATCCACGGATGTATTTTGCAGGCTTTAATGTAGATGGTGACTATTTAGCTGGTCTTATTCGCACTTTAGAGTACCAAGCTCAGACAAAAGGATCAGACTATAAGGTGATGCTCGTTATTACATCTAAGTCAGGTTCTACCATCGAGCCAATGGCTAACTTCATGATTTTGGAAAAAGCTTTACAAGATCGTAATATAAATTATGAAGTGGTAGCTGTTACCGATATGTCTGATGATGAACATCCTACAGTTTTACGCTCTATGGCAATAGAGAATCATTGGAAGACCTATAGCATTCCATATGGTGTAGGTGGTCGTTTCTCTGTATTTACTGAAGTAGGTTTCGTTACAGCTGCTCTCGTAGGATTTGATATTGAAGGTTTCTTGGCAGGTGCAGCCTCAATGGATGCGGCCTGTCAAGAAGAGGATATTTTTAAAAATCCTGCTTTATTAAGTGCTTTACTAAAATATATTGCGTCTGAACGGTACGGTCGTATTATTGAGGTGTTTATGCCTTATGGTGAAGCGCTTCACTCCTTATCTGATTGGTATGTACAACTATTATCCGAATCTTTAGGGAAGATGAGTAATACTTGCTTACCATATGGTCGTACGCCGGTTGCTGCAGTAGGGACTATGGATATGCATGCTCAAGTACAAGAGCATCAAGAGGGCCGTCTTAATAAGGTGGTTCAATTTATTAAGGTTAAGGATTGGAAACATAATCTTGTAGTGCCTAATACACATAGTCAATATGAACGATTACAAGCACTTGGCAATGTAGGTATTTGTGATATTTTGAATATTGCTTTAGATGCCAATAGAGAGGCCTTATCTAGCGATAATCGTTTTAATATGACGATAACTGTACCAACATTAAATTCATTCCATTTAGGGGAAATTATGTTTATGCATTGTTGGGCAGTTTATTTTGAATCTATTTTTGCTGGTGTTGATGCCTTTGATCAACCAGGGGTTGAAGTTTATAAGCGTCTCATCGGTCCTAAATTAGCTCGTGCAAAGGATACACATAATTCATAAGGGGGAACTATGAATATTTTAGTAACAGGTGGGGCTGGTTATATTGGGAGTCACACTGTACGTGCTCTAGAACAATCGGTTACACACCGATTATTGTAGATAATTTATCTAGAGGGCATGTAGAATCTATTCCTGAAGGGGTTACATTCTACAATATGGATATTGCAGATCCTAAGTTAGTAGATATTATGAAAGAGCATCATATCATTGGGGTTATGCATTTCGCTGCCCATTCTCAAGTTGGAGAATCAATGGTAAATCCAGCTATTTATTATGAAAATAATGTAGTTGGCTCCTATCACCTTATTGAATCTGCTCGTACTGCGGGTGTAAAACATTTTGTGTTTTCTAGTACGGCTGCTGTATATGGCGAACCAGAGGTAGTGCCAATTCGAGAGGATGCTCAATTGCAACCAACGAATGTATATGGTCGTACTAAATTGATGATTGAAGAAATGTTATCTGATTACAGTTCTATTTATGGTTCTACATACGTAGCATTGCGCTACTTCAATGCGGCAGGGGCAGATCCATCTGGTACGATTGGGGAAGACCATCATCCAGAGACTCATTTGATTCCACTTGTTCTTGATGCGGCTCGTGGTAAAAGAGAGTACATTACTATATTTGGTACTGATTATAATACAGCTGATGGTACATGTGTGCGCGATTATATTCATGTTAATGATTTAGCTGCTGCCCATGTTTTGGCTATGGATTATCTGCGTAAAGGCGGCGAGTCCCAAGTATTTAATCTTGGTAGCGGAAATGGCTTCTCCGTAAAAGAAATCATTGAAACTGCAAAAGAGGTTACAGGCATCGATATTCCTGTTCAATATGGTGATCGTCGTGCTGGGGACCCTGGTACATTGATTGCTTCTTCTGAAAAGATTAAAAACTTACTTGGTTGGGACCCTAAATTTAGTAATGTAGCTGATATTATTAAGGATGCTTGGAAATGGCATACATCTCATCCAGAGGGTTTTAATAGTAAATAAAATGAGCACGAATCGGTTTGATTTGTCAATATAATGAATGACTCTATTAGTCACCTAGGTGACTGGTAGAGTCATTTTTTTGTAGGAATTTAAAAGGACCTCCTAGAAATAATCTGCAGGAGGTGAATTATGAACTTACAAGATTATATACAACGTATTAAGTTATGGATTAATAAACAGTATTTTATTATTCGACACTACCGAATTGTAATTTTATTTTCTTGTAATTGCACTAGGGGTAATAACAGTTGGTATTTTTATCCTTCACAAAGATGAACATTCAAATACAATCAGCACAATCAGACGAGGCTATTGAATCAAAGACTAGAAATGCAAAAGAGCAAACAAAGAGAGCTACTAAAAAAGAAATGGTAAATATAAGGGGAAATCTAGTATAGATGGAGTTGATCATAAAACCATGAGTAAAAGGAGCGATGACTCTAATGGTAAGGGACGATTACTATATGATGTGAGTAGTGTAGAACGTTCTCATCCTTGGCGAGAGGTCTTTAAAAATATTTCTAGTACAGATTTATTAAGCCAAAATGATGAGATGATGATGATTATGAGGAAATTGATGATTTAAATAATATGAGCGATGATGAAACATCACTTGTGATAGTAATCTATAAGTAAAAAAGAAGTAAGGAAATACAGACGTACTAAGAATAAAACAATAAGAACAGATAGAAAGAAGCCTAAAGAGCTTGGAATGGCGATACGACTCACGATAAGATTAATAATTTTAGTAGTGCACGTGTTTACTCAAAAATAGCTATTAATACTAACGCGTTGACTTTAGAAGAACCAATTGAACTAGTGGGCATCATTGAAGGGAATCAAAATATAGCTATTTTACGAAAAGGCTCAGAGGAACAGATGGTTACGGTAGGGAGTAGTTGGCAAGGAATATCTGTATCTAATATTACTGCAAGTGGTGTAGAAATTATTGAAGGAGGTTCGTCGCGATGGTTAAAAATCGAGTAATCATAAAAATAGTTATATTAATAGTTGCACTAATATATTTTTTATTAGCACAAACGTTAGTTGTAACAGGAAATACTATAGAAGATAACGTAATAAAAAATGTAGGAAATAATGCAACAAATAATTCAATAAAGAGCGTAGAACCTAATAAAGATAAAGAAACAATTACAATATCTGTACGCAATGCCTCTTTAAAGGATACTGTGTTAGGCATTTGTCGCAGTTATGGTATATCAGTTATCGGAGTAGAGTCATTAAAGGGTAATATTACGGCAAGTGTAAAAGGAGAGTCTCCAGAAGAGATTATTAAAGAGCTAGGGCGGTTATATCATTTTACTGTAACAAAACAACATAAGACTCTTCTTATTGAATCTGAAGATACTGCACTAGAGAATAGAGAGCTCTATGTAGTTTCTCCTGAACATCTGCCTGCAGAGTCTTTATCAAATATAATGGGAACAGTAGTAAAAAATGATAAAATGGCTGTGCTTTCAGAACAAAACGAAGTAATTATGCATTTGACAAGCGGAGAAAAGAGGCGTGTAGAAACTCTAATCAATGCAGTTGACAAGGAACCTAAACAAGTACAATTAGAAGCAACCATCATTGCTATGGAACAATCTTATGCAAAAGAACAAGGATTTAGATGGTCCTGGCTCAGCTTGACTGGCCATGGAGAAGATAAGACTAATTCCTATGGGGCTGTTACCTTTGGTAAAACACCAGGCGGTGAAGCTTACAAATTTTTTGTAAAACCAGAACTAAGTTTTATGGAAAGTTCGGAAAAGCTGTTCTAATAGCTAAACCATCCATTATGGCCCTCAATGGTGAGACAGCACATATATTAATAGGGGAACGTATACCTGTTATAGAAGAAGCAGAGGTGAATGGAGAACGAAAACGTTCTACACGTTATGAAGAAGTTGGTATAAAACTGAACTATACACCAATTATTACCGCTAATGGTGGCGTAGATGCAAAAATTCATGCTGAGGTGAGTACTCCAATTATGGTATCTGAAATGAAAGCCTATAAAATTAGTACACGGCAAGCACATACAAGAGTGCGTTTACAACCAGGAGAGGTGCTCGTTATAGGCGGTCTCATGGACAATCGCGATCAGCGCCAAATACAAAAGATTCCTATATTAGGAGACATTCCTTTATTGGGAAAATTATTCCGTCATAGTCGAAAAACAAAAGATTCTATAGAAATGTTAATGTTAGTGAGGGCAACTGTGGTATAATAAAGGGTAATGATTAGGAGGTTGTGAATGGAACGCATTCGAATGATAGGCCTTGGAAAATCATTTGGAGGTGCGCCAAGTATTTTCTAATGTGTCCTTTGAGATAAAAGAAGGGGATCGCCTCGCCTTGGTAGGTCCTAATGGGGCTGGGAAATCGACCTTATTAAAGTGCATATTAGGCTATGAAGATCTTGATGAAGGTAATGTAGTCAAGTCGCCTGTTGCTAGTATTGGCTATTTACAACAAGATGTAAATCTGGGAGATGATAGTTTAGCTACTGAGATTGAAAAGGCATGGGCTGATGTACATGCATTGGAAGAACAACTTAAAGAACTTACTACACGCTTAGAAACAGAAGCGGCTAGTGAATCTGATTTACAACGATTAGATTATTTACAAAATCGCCTTGAATGGTTAGGCGGCTATGATTATGAGCAAAAGACTAAGCGCATCATTTATGGTCTTGGCTTTACTGATGAGGATTTAGATAAACCAGCAAGCGCTTTTTCTGGTGGTCAAAAGACTCGAATTAATTTAGCTAAAGCATTGGTACGGCGGCATCCAGACTTTTTATTCTTAGACGAACCAACTAACCATTTAGATATGGACATGTTAGAGTGGCTTGAAGGGTATTTGTCTGCCTATCATGGTGGGATTCTCATTGTCAGCCATGACCGTTATTTCTTAGACCGTATTGTCACTGGCGTTGTAGAATTGGATAACCATAAGGCTACAACTTATCGTGGTAATTACAGTCGTTATATTCAACAACGAGATGAACGGTTGAAAGCGGATATGGTAGCCTATGAAAAACAACAGGAGTACATCAAAAAGACCGAGGCTTATATAGATAAATACCGCGCAGGTATTAAATCTAAAATGGCTCGTGGTCGTCAGTCTCAATTGAATCGTTTAGAACGACTTGATGCACCGGTAACTTCACATCATTTACAATTTTCTTTTCCTCCCTGCTGCGATGAGTGCCGATAAGGTTCTTGTTCTAGATCATTTATCGGTAGGGTATGGTGAAAGTCCTATCATTGATGATATATCACTCGTAGTGCGACGTGGAGAATCAGTAGCCCTTATTGGACCTAACGGGGCTGGTAAATCGACTCTGGTAAAAACTATAGTAGGTGAATTATTCCCTGAAAATGGTCACGTAGATATCGGTAATCGCGTACAAGTGGGATACTTCTCACAAGAGCATGAGGAATTACATGATTCTTGGCAGGTAGTAGAAGAGGTTATGAACCATTTTAACTATACTGAAGAAAAAGCCCGCAATGTATTAGGCTCATTCCTATTTAAAGGGGATGATGTATTTAAGCTAGTAGGAGACTTATCCGGTGGTGAGAGAGCTCGGTTAGCATTGTTAAAATTATTTCTTCAAGGAGATAATTTCCTTATCTTAGACGAACCGACAAACCATTTAGATATTCCAACGCGTGAAATTGTGGAAGAAGCATTACAACAATTTGAAGGTACTTGCTTTATTATTTCTCATGACAGATATTTTTTGGATCAAGTTTCTACAAAAACCATTGTTCTAGATGATGGGAAAATTACTGAATATCTCGGTAATTATTCGTATTACAAAGAAAAGTTAAAAGAACAGGAAGATTTGTTAGCCATAGCTAACGAGCAAAACTTAGAAAACAGTGTTAGTGATAATAAACATACTTCTATTAATGAATCTATACTTTCAGTAGAAGAATCTACAGAGGGATCGCAGAAGAAACCGAATGCCTATATGATAGAAAAGCAATTAGCTGAGGTGGAATCTGAAATTGCCCGATTAGAAGCAACTATGAAAATGTATGAAGTTCAATTAGCTAATCCTGTAGTACAGCAAGATTTAGATGAAATGTCCAAAATTTCCATACAAATTGAATCAACACAAAGTGAGTTAGATGCATTGTATGAGAAATGGGAACGACTATCTGAATAACTTATAATAGTATATATTATTATAGAGTTATTTTAATTGACAAAAAATTAAAAAATCTAATAATATAGATATAGATTTAAAGTTTTATGTTTCAAAGGAAAGGTGTAGCATGAATAAATCCATGTTAAAAAAAGCAGCCATTTTTGGTCTTGCTGGTGTAATGGCAGTTGCTGCCGGTTGTGGCAGTAATAAAGATGCAGGTAATGCAAATAGCAATGAAGCTAAAATCGCATTGTTAACAACAACAACTGGTGGTGCAGCAGCATATGGTGAATCCATTAAAGCTGGTGCAGAATTGGCAGTAAGCGAAATCAACGCTGATGCAAATGCTGTTAAAATCAACTTGTTAGTAGAAGATACTAAAGGTGATAAAAACGAAGCTATTAATGCAATGAATAAAGTAATTTCTAAGGATAAAGTTGTAGCTGTTATCGGCCCAATGTTATCTGGTGAAATGATGGCAGCTGGTCCTGTAGCAAACAAAAGCAAAATCGTAGCTCTTGGCACATCTACAACTGCTGAAGGTATTACAGATATCGGCGATTACATTTTCCGTAATGCTGTACCTGAATCCTTGGCAGTAGATACTGCAATTAAAGAAGCACATAAAACTTTAGGCTTCAAAACTGCAGCTATTATGTACTCCAACAACAATGACCAAATGGTATCTGTAAATAATACAGCTCGTAAAGCATTGGAAGCTGAAGGTGTACAAATTGTTGATACTGAAACATTTGCAGATAAAGATACTGATTTCTCTGCACAATTAACTAAGATTCAACAAGCAAAACCTGATGTTATCGTAGTTGCTTCTCTTTACCAAGAAGGCGCATTAATCATGAAAAAAATGCGTGAAATGGGTATGAATCAACCTGTAGTTGGTTCCAATGGTTTCAACAGCCCTGAATTCATTAAAATTGCAGGCGCTGCAGCTGATGGTGTTATCGTAGGTACACCTTGGTTCCCTAACAAAGACGATCAAAAGGTAAAAGATTTCCGTAAAGCTTATAAAGATAAATATGGTAAAGAACCAGACCAATTCGCAGCTCAAGCTTATGATGCTGTATACCTCTATGAAGCAGCTTTGAAAAAAGCAGGTTCCACTACAGATCGTGAAAAATTCCGTGATGCTTTGAAAAATATTGCTGACTTTGTTGGTGTAACTGGTCAATTCAAGTTCAACGAAAAACGCGACCCTTCCATGGAAGTTCAAGTTTTACAAATTAAAAACGGTCAATTTGACGCATTAAAAAAATAAAAAGTTGAGGTAGTATAGTGTTTTTACAACAATTAGTTAACGGGTTAACCCTCGGTAGCTTATATGCTGTACTCGCTATTGGCTTAACACTTGTGTTTGGCGTTTTAAATATCATCAACATGGCACACGGAGGCATCTTTATGATAGGTGCCTTCGTTGGTCTTTTTATGGTAACTGTTTTTGACGTTAACATTTTTGTAGCCCTTATCGTAGCTATGGCTGTCGGTGCTATCCTGGTTATCTTTTAGAATTTGTGGCGCTTCGTCCACTTCGTAAGAAAAAGGTGTCTCACTTGGCACCACTTATTAGTACTATTGGTGTTTCTATTTTCCTTGAAAGTTTGGCATTATTGCTTTGGGGCCCTCAAACTAGATCGTTTCCCACCAGACTATATTGGTGGTCTAATCGACTTTGGAGCTTTCAAAATTTCCATGGTACAAATTATTGGTTTAGGTGTTTCTGTTGTTTTAATGCTCATTCTTAATATAGTTATTAAGAAAACTAAAATTGGTAAGGCTATTCGCGCTGTATCCATGAGTACAGAAACGGCAGCTCTTTTGGGTATTAATCCAACAATGATTATATCTGTTACCGTTATGATTGCATCTGCCTTAGGTGCTGCTGCAGGCGTATTGGTAGGCTTGTCCTTTAATGCTATTGAGCCTACTATGGGTGTTATTATAGGCTTTAAAGGCCTTGCAGTACTTATCTTAGGTGGTCTTGGTAATATTACAGGCGCCATGGTTGGCGGTTTTATTTTAGGCGTAGCAGAAATCTTCTCTGTTGCATATGGTGCATCTACATTCCGTGACGCAGTGGCCTTTGGTCTCATCATCCTATTATTATTCTGGCGCCCACAAGGCTTGTTTGGATCTAAAGATAAAGGGGGGAGACCATAATGGATTTATTGAACCCGTATTATCTACAGATCGTGATGTTTTTCATCATCAATGCCATCATGGGTATTTCAATTTATTTCACACTTGCAAGTGGTCAGCTTTCTTTAGGGGCTGCTGGCTTTATGAGCGTTGGTGCATACGTAGGCGCTATCCTTTCTTTGAAAGCTGATTTGCCTATCATTGTAGGCATTATTATTGGTGGCTTAGTTGCTAGTCTTGTAGCCGTTATTATCGGCGGTTTACCAACAACACGTCTTCGCGGTTTATATCTTGCCATTGCTACTCTTGGTTTTGGCGAAGTTGTGCGTGTTATTTTCTTGAATTTGGATATTACTAATGGTGCATTAGGCCTTTCTGGTATTCCATCTATTCCTCAAGAATTAACAAATTTAGCCTATGAACTTGATATCGATGGTTTAATGGGCATTGATGCTGTTGCATGGGGCAATCTAATGGCTATTATTATTTTGTTAGCTATTTTAGTATTGATTATTGCCTTTTGTATACGTATTAATAATAGTCGTGTGGGCCGTGCCTTTGCAGCGATTAAGGCTGATGATCATGCAGCAGAATTGATGGGGATTAACGTTGTATACTACAAGATGATGGCCTTTATCATTGGTGCTTTCATCGCTGGTATTGGCGGTGGTTTGTATGCTCATATTACAAACTTTATTAATCCTACAGACTTTAGCTACCATAAGGTAGTACAAATCTTATTATTCCCTGTATTTGGTGGTTCTAATGTAGTATGGGGTTCCGTATTAGGCTCCTTCATTCTTACATTATTGCCAGAAGTATTACGCTTCTTATCCGACTATCGGGACATCATCTACGGTGCATTACTAGTCATCTTGATGGCAGTTCGCCCAGATGGTATTTTAACAGAATCTATGGTAGACAAAATTAGTCGTAAATTAGGCTTTAAAAAAGCACCATATATTCCTGAATCACAAGTATTAACAGAACGTTTTGAAGCGTATAAACGTAAACAAGAAGAAAAACAAGGATAGGAGGGAACTGAATGCTATTAGAATTAAATGACGTAAGTAAAAGCTTTGGTGGCGTTGCAGCTCTCACAGGTATATCCTTTGGTGTAAAACAAGGTGAAGTATTTGGTGTTATTGGGCCAAATGGTGCTGGTAAAACTACATTATTTAACTTGATTACTGGTGTATTCCCTGTAAGTTCTGGCGAAATCGTATTTGATGGTATGTCTGTTGTAGGCATCAAGCCGCATAGAACTGTTGAAATGGGGATTGCTCGTACGTTCCAAAATATTCGCCTTTTTGGTAATATGACAGCTCTTGAAACTGTATTAACTGGTATGCATTGTCGTACTGGGTCTGGTTTCTTGTCTAGCTTCTTGAAAACAAAACGTCAACGCATCGAAGAAGAGCGTTGTCGTGGCATTGCGTATGAATTTTTAAAACTCGTAGGTCTTGAAGAAGATGCTGAAGAGGTTGCTACATCTTTGCCTTATGGTAAACAACGTCGCCTTGAAATTGCTCGTGCCTTGGCTACACATCCTCAATTAATTTTGTTAGATGAACCAGCAGCAGGTATGAATGATAGTGAAACAGAAGCGTTACGCCAATTGATTGGTAAAATTCGCGACCTTGGTATTACTGTTGTAGTTATTGAACATGCCATGGAATTAATGATGAATATTTGTGATCGTTTGGTAGTGTTCAACTTTGGTAAAAAGATTGCTGAAGGTACACCTCAAGAAATTCAAAACAATGAGGCTGTAATTGAAGCTTACTTAGGGAAAGAGGAGGCGTAATATGTTAAAGCTAGAAAACATCGTGGCTGGTTATGGACATATTACAGCCTTAAAAGATATCAGTTTAGAAGTACCACAAGGTTCTATTGTATCCTTGATTGGTGCTAATGGTGCTGGTAAGTCTACAACTATGAAGACCATAATGGGCCTTGTAAAGCCAACATCTGGTAAAGTATTATTTGAAGGCCAAGATATTACTGGTCATAAAACACATCAAATTGTACATGGTGGTATTTCATTAGTTCCAGAAGGTCGCCAAATCCTTCAAGATATGAGCGTTTATGAAAACCTTGAAATGGGCGCTTATATCCGCAACGATAATGAGATTGAAGAAGATATTAAAAAAGTATTTAAACGCTTCCCAATCCTTGATGAACGTAGTTATCAATTAGGTGGTACTCTATCTGGTGGTCAACAGCAAATGTTGGCTATTGGTCGCGCCCTTATGGCACGTCCAAAATTGTTATTATTGGATGAACCATCTATGGGTCTTGCACCATTAGTAGTAAACGAAATCTTTGAAACTATCAAAGAGATTAGTGCTGAAGGAACTACGGTTCTTTTGGTAGAACAAAATGTACGACAAGCATTAAAAATAGCTGATTATGCGTATGTATTGGAAACAGGTAAGATGGTATTATCTGGTCCTGCTGACGAAGTACGTCATGATCCTCGCGTTATGGAAGCATATTTAGGCGGTCGTGTTGAATAATTAATACTTTGAGTCGATAGACTTATCTAAAATTTTTAATAAGGTGTATATACTAGAAAACTAGTATATACACCTTATTTTTTTATTTAATCAATAAAATTGATGAGTGTTTGATGATTTTATGAATCGACTATGAATTGAGTTTATATATTTTTTATTTATATATCTAAAATTAATGAAAAAAACGAGTGAAATATGAGTGAAATGCGTAAAAAAATACACATAATTAAATGGTAAAAACCTTATATTTACGCGATTTATTCTTAAAGGTTTAATGAAGTTAGCTCAGAACGGTCTGTGTTTATGGAAGAAAGTTTAAAATAATGATAAAATGACTTAACCGATTTTTTAGGATTAATAATTCTAAAAAAATAAAGTGTTGTATTGAGTGAGTTGCATGTAAATCAAAGAGGTAAAATATGAATAAAAAACAGTATATGATGATGGCCGCATTCTTATGTGCCACAACAACATCCATGGCTGCACCTGTTAATGTAACAGCTGAACAGTCTTACGATTCTAAAATATTACAAACTGAAGGACACGCACCACTAGAAACTAGTGCATCTGTAGTGAGCTCTGATAAGGTGTATCGTCTACGACAAGGTGATGAACTAACTATTCAAGTTGTACAACAAGCAGATCTAGGTACACGTAATGGTAACGATATTATGTACACTGTTCGTCCTGACGGATATGTATCATTCCCTATGGTGGGACCAGTAAAAGCAGATGGTTTAACCGTCGATGAGTTTACCGCCCAATTACAGCAAGGTTTATCTCGGTACATTATTAATCCGGATATTACTGTAAATGTTACAAAACTCGGAGGAGTTCGGGTATACGTATTCGGTGAGATTAATAAGCCTGGTGCTTATACATTGACTAAGTCTAGTACTGTTATTGATGCGATTGGTGCTGCTGGTAGCTTTAACTGGGATACAGCTAAAAAGAAAATTTACTTAATTCATCAAGACAATCCTGAAAAACCAATTCCTATTAATTTAAATCGCATGTTACAAACTGGAGATATGTCTGAAAACTATATTATGCGAGAAGGTGATGTTCTTTACTTGACTAAAAATAGTCGTATTAACTTTGCTCGTGATATTGCTCCAATTTTGACTGGTGCATACATGGTATCACGTATCGGTAAGGATTAAGGATAGGGTTTATCTCACATATAAGGGGGCGTTCTTTTGCGTTCATATTTATTACCAGCCATACTATTTATTGCCGATATTGCGACGATTGTTATTGTTGCTTTCATTAGTTTATTTATTAGATTTGATGGCTATATAGAACCTCGATATATTGATCAAATGGTAGACGCATTGCCAATATTGCTGATTTCGTATATGTTGATGTTCTTGCTTATGCATCTATATACGCGTATTTGGCGCTATGCAGGGATGAGAGAGGTTTTAGCTGTTTTTGTAGCTACTACTATCGGTACAGGAATTTTCTATTCTTCTATGTTTGTTTTTGGTAAATCTTTACCACGTTCCATTTATTTTATTATATGGTTCCTCACTACGGGGTCAGTTGGTATGGGGCGTATGTTACTTCATTATGTGGCACTTCACTATAGTAATGGGGATGATGGTGAAAGTGGCCAAGTAAATACACTCATTATAGGTGCTGGTGATGCTGGTGCAATTATAGCTCGTGAAATTGAACGGTATCATAAGCGTTCAAGACGTATTATTGGCTTTGTTGATGATGATATGTATAAACATAACCGGTTGATGAATGGTTTTAGAATTTTAGGGAATCGTGAAGATATTCCAATGCTTGTAGCAAGATATAAGGTTGAAGAAATTATCATTGCTATGCCATCGGTAAAGCGTGATGTTATTCGAGAAATCATGGAAATCTGCTCACCTCTAAAATGTAAAATCAATACATTACCTGGGATGTACCAATTATTAGATGATGAGGTTTTAGTATCTCATTTGCATCCTATTTCCATTGAAGATTTATTGGAACGTGATGAGATTCATCTCGACACATCAAAAGTAGAACCATATTTAAAAGATAAAGTCGTTCTTGTTACGGGAGCAGGTGGTTCTATTGGCTCTGAAATTTGTCGTCAAGTATTACGGGTTAGACCTAAAAAACTATTGTTACTAGGTCATGGTGAAAATAGTATTTATCTTATTCACCAAGAGTTGCGTTCAATTGTAACTGAAGGTACATTGGTTCCCATTATTGCTGATATTCGAGATAAAAATCAGTTAGACCAAATCTTTACCGATTATGAACCAGATGTAGTATTCCATGCAGCAGCTCATAAACATGTACCGCTTATGGAAATCCAACCGATTGCAGCGGTGTTAAATAATATTTATGGCACTCGTAATGTGGCAGATGTATCAGGCGCACATGGTGTTGAGCGCTTCGTTATGATTTCCACAGATAAAGCGGTAAATCCAACAAGTGTTATGGGCGGCTACGAAACGGGTGGCAGAAAAGGTTGTACTTGGTATGAATCACAAGTACGATACAAAGTTTATTACCGTTCGCTTTGGTAATGTTCTTGGTAGTCGCGGTTCTGTTATTCCATTATTCCGCAAACAAATTGAAGCTGGTGGACCTGTAACAGTTACAGATCCTGAAATGACTCGTTACTTTATGACTATTCCAGAAGCAAGCCAACTTGTATTACAAGCTGGTGCAATGGGAAATGGTGGTGAAGTGTTCTTATTAGATATGGGTGAACCAGTTAAAAATTGTTGATTTAGCGAAAAATATGATTCGTCTGTCTGGATTTGAGCCTGATAAAGATATTCGCATTGAATTTACTGGTTTGCGTCCAGGTGAAAAGTTATATGAAGAACTATTAACTGCCGAAGAAGGTACTAATACAACTACGCATAAGAAAATCTTTGAAGCTGCCTTAGAAGATGTAAATCAAGAATGGTTAAGCCGTGAAATTGATCGCTTTGAAACATGTAAATCTGACTTGGATGTAATCAATGTATTACAAGACATCGTTCCTACATATCATCCAAATCATAATGTATAACAATTTAGTTACAATCATTTATTTAGAGCTGTAGTCTACGTGAGAGGGAGATATACAGTAACTATTCCTTAGAGGGAGAGACCCTGTTGTTTGTATACTTTCACAGAAAGGGGTATATGGGTGGAACAAATTATTGATTTAAAAGAGGTCGGTAGAGTCCTCGTTAAACGACGTCGTAAGATTATCAATATTACGGTAGCATGTATAGTATTGGGTGGTGCATATGCTTTCCTAGCACCATCTACATATCAATCTACATCTATGTTGCGCATTAAACAATCTCAAGGATTAAGTAATTCTGTTTTATCAAGTACTAATGGTTACTCTGACTCTATGGCGCGTCAATTGATGAATACAGATGCTGAAATTTTAAAGAGTCGTAATGTTGTAGAACCTGTTATTGCAGCGATTGAAGATCCAGAAGGAACAGGTAAAGCACCTACATACGAAGAGTTTGTTAAAACACGTATTGAAACTAAACCATATAAAGAAACCGAGTTATTACAAGTAAGCGTAACTGGTAAAAGTCCAGAACAAGCACAAGAGGCTAATCAATTATTAATTGATACATTCTTAAAGCGCTTGGCAGATATTTCCCATGTTGAGCAACGGACGACACGCGAATTTTTACAAAAACGTGTGGTAACTGCAAAAGAAGAATTGGGTCAAGCAGAAAAGAAATTACAACAATTCCAAGTGGACAATAAGGTATATTCCACGGCGGATCAAATGAAGGGGCTAACAGATAAGATTACCCTTATTGATCGTGAGAAAGCTCAAAACCAATTGGATTTGGAAACGGCGCAAGCAGCTTTAGGCAGTATTAATGAGCAATTAGGCTCTGCAGGTAAAAGTATTGCTGATAGTGCAACTGTTCAAGCATATAAAGGACAATTAGCTGACTTAGAATCTCGTAAGGCCTCCTATGTTGGTAAATATACTGATGAGCATCCGGCAATGAAAGAGATTAACCAACAAATCGAAGAAGCTAAGAGTGGTTTAAATGCTGAAATTAATGCTATTGCATCCCAACAAGCTCCATCTAGTAACTCTGCACAGCAAGGTTTACTGGCCGATAAGTTTAGAAATGAAGCGGCTTTAGCTGTTGCACAAGGTAAAGAATCTACCTTAGCTAATCTTGATAAGAGAACGAAGAGGCTATGAAAAACCTACCTGAAAAAGAACGTGGTTATATTCAAGCCAAACGTGATGTAGATGTAGCACAAGATATTTACGAAATGCTATCCAAACGCTTAGAAGAGGCTAAGGTTGCGGAAGTGATGGTGCCAAATGAGGTTCAAATTGTAGATGCTCCTACATTGCCAGAAAAGGCTATTGCACCTCGTAAAATCCTTATTTTATTAGGCTCTGCAATTTTGGGTATTATCCTAGGCTGCCTTTACACATTGGGTCAGTTCTTCTATAATCGCAAAGTTCAGTCTGTACAAGAAATCAATGAAATTCTTGGGATTGAAAACTTAGGTGTCATTCCAAATCATGAAGAAAAGGAATATGAAGAATCTAGTAATCGTATCGTAGCATTGTGGCGCAAAGTGAGAGGTTAATATGATTAGACTAATTTCTAATGAACGTGGTGATACACCACTTGTGGAAGCATATCGTACATTGCGAAGCAATTTGCAATACGTATGCAATCAACATAATTGTAAGATAATTTGTATTACAGCTGCTACTAGTGGAGAAGGTACCTCAAGGTAGCGGCTAATACGGCATTAGCTTTATCGAAGAATAATAACAAAGTTCTTTTGGTAGATGGTAATTTACGTAATCCAGTTCAGCATATAGCATTTAACGTGCAAAATAAAGGCCTTACTAACGCAGTTATTATGGATGAAGATTTGACGATTCATCGCAATATTGTCTCATTTAGATGTACTTACTGCAGGCGAAATAGTTGGTCATCCTTCTGATGTAGTTGATTCTAGTAAGTTATCAACAATTTGGGATTATATCCGCGATGAATATGATGTGGTTATCATTGATACACCACCAGTATTAGATGTTACGGATGCCATTGTATTAGCTGAAAAATCTGACGGTGTTATGCTTGTTGTTAAAAATGAAGTCGCAGGTCCTAAAGATTTAATAGAAGCTAAGAAACGACTTACTCAAGTTGGAATTCCTTTATTAGGATCCATCGTAATTGATGCATAGTAGCAATTAATTCATATAAATTTGATTTGATAAATCAAGCGTATCGACAAGGTACAGAAAGTAATGAGGTGATGTATATGAAAATTAATTTTTCCCCTCCCGATATTACAGAGTTAGAAATCAATGAAGTTGTTGAAGCCTTAAAAAGTGGTTGGATTACAACTGGACCGCGTACTAAAGAATTGGAAAAAAAGATTGCGGCACAATTAGGTACACCTAAAGCTGTTTGTTTAAACTCTGCTACCGCGGCGCTTGAAATGTCTCTCCGTGTATTAGGTATTGGACCTGGCGATGAAGTTATTACCAGTGCCTATTCCTATACTGCTAGTGCAAGTCCTGTTGTTCATGTAGGGGCTACACTAGTTATTGTAGATACCCAAAAAGATTCATTTGAAATGGATTATGATGCAGTGGCTCGTGCTATTACACCAAAAACAAAGGCAATCATTCCTGTAGATATTGCAGGGGTGCCTTGTGATTATGATCGCCTACGCGCCATTGTAGATGAAAAGAAATCTGTATTTACTCCAGATAATGATATTCAAAAAGCTTTAGGTCATATTCCTATTGTAGCGGACTGTGCACACTCCTTTGGTGCATCCTATAAAGGGATACCAACTGGTAATGTAGCTGATTTTAGTAGTTTTTCCTTCCACGCAGTAAAGAACTTTACGACTGCCGAAGGGGGCTGTGCTACATGGCGTCATATAGATGGTATTGATGATGAAACCATTTATAAGCAATTCCAATTACTATCTTTGCATGGTCAAGATAAGGATGCTCTTGCAAAAACAAAAGCAGGTGCTTGGGAATATGATATTAAAGGTACCTATTATAAATGTAATATGACCGACATTATGGCGGCTATTGGTTTGGCTCAATTTGAAAGATACCCAAAACTGTTAGCACGACGTAAGGAAATCATCGCAGCTTATGATGCAGGTTTAAAAGATTTACCTGTTACAGTATTAAGTCACTATACTGATGATCATCAAAGTAGTGGTCATTGTACTTAGTTCGCTTAGATGGACGTGATGCTGAATACCGTAATAAGGTAATTGAGGCTATGGCTGAAGCTGGCATTGCAACCAATGTTCACTATAAGCCAATTCCTATGCATACGGCTTATAAGAACTTAGGATTTACCATTGATGATTATCCAAATGCTTATAATCAATTTAAGAAATGAAATCACATTGCCTCTTCATACATTGCTAACGAACGAAGAAGTGCAATATATCATTGAAACAGTTTAAAAGGATTATTACCGAATGCTAGTAAAGAACTTTCACGATCTACCCAAAGAGTTACAGTGTGAAGAGGTTCGTCCTTACTTTGAAATATTAAACCAAAGACGAACAAGCCTTTTATGTAAAAGTATTTTTGATCGCGTTATGGCCGCAGGAATGCTATATTAAGCCCAGTATTTCTTGTATTAGCTATCATGATTAAACGAGATAGCGAAGGAGAGGTTTTCTTTTTCGTCAAACTCGGGTTACACAGTATGGTCGTACCTTTGGTATCTATAAATTTCGTACTATGGTAAAAAATGCGGAATCATTAGGTGCTCAGTGACATCACAAAATGATATGCGCGTTACAAAGGTAGGCAACATGCTTCTAGTAGCTGTCGTCTTGATGAATTGCCTCAGCTAATTAATATCCTATTTAGGAGATATGAGCTTTGTTGGTACAAGACCAGAGGTGCCTCGTTATGTGGCGGCCTACACCAATGAAATGAAGGCGACTTTATTATTGCCAGCTGGTGTAACTAGTGTGGCAAGCATTGCTTATAAAGATGAAGATCAACTTTTACAAAATGCTAAAAATGTTGATGAAGTGTATATCAATGAGGTTTTACCAGGCAAAATGGCTTGGAATTTAAAGAGTATTAAAGAGTTTTCTTTTTTACAAGATATTAAAACGATGGTTGATACCGTACTAGCTGTTTTACGTTAAGAGAGGTTCCTATGAGTACATCTATGACAAAGGAAATACAAGAAAAAGAGCTTGCTATGTTGCTGTACTTTAAAGAGTTTTGTGACAAACATAATTTGCGCTTTTACCTATGTGGCGGTGGCCTCATTGGGGCAATACGTCATAATGGCTTTATCCCTTGGGATGACGACTTGATTTATTTATGCCACGTCCAGATTACGAAAAGTTAGCTGAACTATGGCCTAAGTATGCAGATACAGAACGGTATACTTGTCGTACGGATCGGCATCATATCTATCATGATGCGGGTGCTTCTATTCGAGATAACAACACGACATTTATTAATCGTCATAGTATGCATGAAGATATTTGTCATGGTTTGGCTCTTGAAATTATGCCTATTGATGGATGTGCACCAGGAAAAATTAGCCGATCGCTGCAATTGATGTGGGCCATGACCTTTGCACTTTTCAATGCTCAACGCTTGCCAGATAATAAAGGACCGATGTATCGTGCATTGGCAGGATGTATTTACAAGGTATTCTTCTAGTCAGTCATTACGTTACCATATATGGCGCTTTGCAGAAAAGCAAATGACCAAATACGATTTCAATACGAGTAAGGAGTGTACTGAACTAATTGGTAGTTTGAAGGGCATGAAGCTACGACATCCTCGAGAAGACTTCGAATCTGTTGTATATAAAGATTTTGAAGGTCATCAAATACCAGTTATGAAAGGGTACTAAGATATTTACGTCTTATTTGGGGAGACTATATGCAATTACCACCAGTAGAACAGCGTGTAGCAAAACATGATGCTGTTTTTGCTGATTTACACACACCTTACAAGGAGTATAGAGGCATACATTATGCCAAGAAAGGAAGCTCAACCTTAAGGAGGGCCTATGAAACGAATAGCAGTAATCTTTGCGGGTGGCGTAGGTGCTCGTATGAATAACAGCAAGACGCCAAAACAGTTTCTTAGAATGGAACGGTAGACCTATTTTGATTCAAACCCCTAGATGTATTTGAACAAACGGACTCTATTGATGGCATTGTTCTTGCCTGCAAAGCAGAATGGATTGATTACACCAAGAACCTTATCAAAGAGGCTGGGTTACAAAAGGTTATGTCCATTGTTTCCGGTGGAGAAAGTGCTTTAGATTCTCAATATAATGGATTGGCAGAGGCTAAGCGTTTATTCCCTAATGATGTAGTTACCGTGTTGATTCACGATGGTGTTAGACCACTTGTAGATAGAGAAACAATAGAGAGGAATATTGAATCTGTAGAAACAAAGGGGTTCTGCTATTACAGTTACACCCGCTATTGAAACCGTTATGGTTACAGATAATGGTTCTATAAACCGAATTTTAAATCGTAGTGAATGCCTTATGGCAAAAGCACCTCAAAGCTTTAACCAGATGATATTTTATCGGTTCATGATAGAGCTAAAGCAGAAGGTATCCATAATTTTATAGATTCTGCATCCATGATGATGCATTATGGATACACATTGTATCCAGTATTGGAGACAGCAAAAATATAAAAATACACATACCCATCTGATTATTATATGTTCACAGGTATTATTAAAAACCGTGAATTAGGAGGATTACAAGATGAGTAATTCCGTTATTAAACGCGAGTTAACAGCTTTATTACAAGACAAAGAGTACTTTGAATTCCTCCGCCATCAGCGCATTCTTGTGACAGGTGCGACGGGACTTATTGGCTCTATGTTTATAAAATTGCTTATACTTGCTAATGAAGCGTATGGTCTAGATATACAGGTAATTGGTCACGTACGCTCTCGATAAGTGCCTGGGGATTGTTCTAGGGAACTATTTAGATAATGATTCCATTACACTAGTTGATGGTTCTTTAGAATCTATTGATGTGCCTTGTGATTATATCTTACATGGTGCTGCACCAACACAATCTAAATTCTTTATGGAGCATCCTGTAGAAACTATTCGTACATCAATTCATGGTACGGAAGCTATGCTTGAATTAGGTCGTCATAAAACGGTAAAAAAACTTGTGTACTTATCGAGTATGGAACAGTATGGTGTACCCTATGAATCTGGACAAGTAATGACGGAAGAACGATTAGGTTATTTAGATCATTTAAATGTGCGCAGCTCTTATTCTGAAAGTAAGAGATTATGTGAGTGTTATTGTAAGTCCTATGCTGTAGAATTTGGCGTGCCCACTGTTATAGCACGATTAGCTCAAACCTTTGGGCCAGGTGTTCCTATTTCCGATAATCGCGTATTTATGCAATTCACAAAGAGTGCTCTAAAAAATGAAAACATTGTACTTCATACAAAGGGCGATTCAATGTCTAATTATTGTTATATTACTGATGCATTAACGGGCATTTTAACCCTCATGAAGGATGGCGAAGCTGGTGAAGCATATAATATTTGTCATGATGAGGAAACTCGCTCCATAGCAAGTATTGCGCATTTGGTAGCAACTCATGTAAGTCATGATAAGAGCGAAGTGATTTTTGATATTCCTGAAGATGTGCAAGGCTTAGGCTATGCACCGACAGTGCACATGTTTTTAAGCTCTAAAAAATTAAAGTCCTTAGGCTGGCAGCCTAAGGTGACAAATGGCACAAGCCTATGTAAGACTTGCAGAATATATCCAAGAGGAAGGCTTATGAAAAAGGAAATAATTATTGTTACCATCTCCCTCGGTAATGATGGAGGCTAACGTATTTTAACAGAGTTAGCTCGTCAGTGGGTGCATGATGGTCACCATATTACGGTTATCCAAACAAGCCCTAATCGTTATGGTAATGAATATGCTTTAGAGGAAGGTATTGAACAAATTCAGATTCATACTACAAGCTCTAATAAAGTAATTCGCTTTATTCAGGAAATTAAAGAGCTGATCAAGATTTTGAAGACAAGACCTAACGCAACATGCTTATCGTTTTTGTCGGCATCGAGCTTTATTCTCGCTATTAGCTCTTGGTTTGTGAAGAATCGCATCGTCTTTTCGGAGCGAAATAATAATCCGCGCAAGGTGCCTATTGGTTGGCATCAACAAGCGTTGCGGAATTTTGCCTTTCTCTTTGCTGATGCGTTAGTATTCCAAACTGAGGATGCTCGTTCATATTTCCCTGAATCTGTACAAAAGCGTGGTGTTATCATTCCAAATCCTATTAATGGTAAACTGCCACCTCCAATTGAGGGAGAGCGAGAAAAGACGATCGTTACAGCTTGTCGCTTACATCCTCAAAAGAACTTACCTATGATGATTAATGCTTTTAGTATGCTAGCAGATGAGTTTCCAGAGTATAAACTTGTCATTTATGGTCAAGGTGTTTTAGAGGATGAACTACGTGCTCAAATTAAAGCGCTCAATTTAGAGAATCGTATTTTATTACCTGGCTTTGCTAGTAATATTTTAGAGAAGGTTGCACCTTGCTCTATGTATGTTTCATCATCTGACTTTGAAGGTATTTCAAACTCTATGCTTGAAGCATTAGGCATGGGCTTACCTACAGTAGTTACAGACTGTCCAGTAGGTGGGGCTCGCATGGTAATAAATAGTGGAGAGAATGGTATTCTTGTGCCTGTAGGAGATACACAGTCTATGTATGAAGCTATGCGTAGCGTTCTAAAAGATCCTGTACTAGCAGCACAACTTTCACAAGAAGCCATTAAGGTGCGTGATAAATTTCCATTATATAAAATTGCTAAACGTTGGTTAGATGTTTTATGAGTTGTAAGGAGGAGAACCATTGAAGTTAAATATTACGGCTATTGCTGACCGCATGATATGGTTCATAACTCTAATATTTTTTTAGTGTTGTCGTTGACCATTTCCTTTGCCCTTGGCGATGCGAATTATGGTGCCTATGTATTATTTGTATGCCTATTTGGACTTATTATTTTTTATCTCATACGAGAGCAGGGAGTTATAAAATTTAGGCTTACCTGGATGCATGGTTATATGCTGCTCTTTATTGGAGCCTGTTATCTGAGTACTATTAATGCTATTGAGCCATCTGTAGCACTCAGTCGAAGTTTTGATATCGTCAAGATATTCTTTATGCTTATCATTTTATATATGTGCTATCAAGATAAAACAATCGGTGGACACATTACTAAAAATTGGCATGTGGACCGGTTATATAGTTTGTTTTTACACGGTATATTTCTATGGCTTAGATTACTTTATTACGGTTTTGTCTTCATCTGCTCGAATTGCAAATGATGCATTAAATGCGAATACTGTAGGTTTATTAGGTGCCAATGCTATCGTTATGACATTGTATTACATGTTATACGATCGACCTCGTTGGTGGCATATCATTGCATTACCTACCTTGGGTATTCTAGCTGCCACAGGCAGTCGTAAAGCGCTAGTATTTGTTGTTGTTGGTACAGTATTACTATTTGTATTTAAAAGTTTACGTAGTGCCAATGTTGTAAATTCTATTGCTAAGATTATTGGGTCATTGTTAGCTCTTACTATCATTGGTATTGCAGTTCTACAATTACCTATGTTTTCAGAGGTTCTGGATCGTATGTCGAGTATGGTGGATGCTTTCTCCGGTACTGGTGGTGATTCATCTACCATTATTCGTTTAGCCTTGGTTGATATAGGGTGGGATTTATTTTATCAATCGCCCATCACTGGGGTTGGCGCAAATAATCCTTCGGTCTATACATATTTCCTATATGGAAAAGAGAATTATTATTTACATAATAATTATATTGAACTATTAGCGGGTACAGGGATAATCGGCTTGTTGGCGTATTACTCAATGTACATATACATAGCATATAATTTAATTCGTTATCGAAATTTTCATAGCAATGAATATATAATGGTGCTCATTTTATTCCTTTCTCACAGATTGTCATGGATATGGGGATGGTGTCTTATGAAAGTAAGAGTACATATTTTTATATGATGATGTTTTATTTAGAGGTGCAATTGCTTCGGAAGGGACGTAAAAATGAAGCTCAGCAAGTTATGTAAAGTTGGCATGTCCTTTTTAACAAAACCTTACTATCGCACAAGAGTATTAATCAAATTAGGTTATTATGATTCTTTATCTGATGAAGAGTTTTTAAAGAAAGTATTCCCAAAATACATGGGCTATCCTCTAGATTTAGAAAATCCCAAAACTTTTAGCGAAAAGTTACAATGGCTTAAGGTTAATTTCAGAGACCCAATACAAACTGTGATGGTTGATAAACATGAAGCTAAACATTTTATTGCTCAACGTGTGGGTGAACAATATATAATTCGCACCACACTTGCTGTTTGGGATTCTGTAGAGGATATTGACTTTGATGCATTGCCTAATCAATTTGTTTTGAAATGTACACATGATAGTGGAGGCATCGTTATTTGTAAAGATAAGTCATCCCTTGATCGAGAGGCCGCTAAAGCTAAATTAAGTGCATCCTTACAACGGGATTATTCGCGTATATCCAGAGAGTGGCCTTATAAAGATGTTCCTCGTCGGATTATAGCAGAGGAATATTTATCTGAGCTAGGTAGCAATGAAATCTTAGATTATAAAATGTATTGTTTTCATGGTGAACCAAAGTTAACAGTAGTATGTTCTAATCGTTTTTCTAAAACAGGAACGCGTATGAACTTCTATGATATCGATTGGAATCCTATGGGCATTCATTTTGGCCATTATCCGCCGGTATCAACAGAGTTCCCAAGACCTGAAACATATGAAGAAATGCTAAGATTGGCTACTGAACTTAGTAAAGACTGTCCGTTTTTACGTGTTGATTTTTATGAAATAAAGGGACGACTTTATATTGGAGAGTTAACATTCTTCCCGGGTGCAGGGATTAGAAAAGTTTCGTCCTATGACAAAAGATTATGAATTAGGAGAGTGGTTACACCTTGAAACTGTACATCGGGGCTGATTTTGTCCCAACGGATATAAATAGAGAATTATTTGAATCTGGTAATGGAGAGGCTTTAGTTGGTAAAGAATTGTTAGGTCTCTTTAATCAATCTGATTTAAATGTGTTTAATCTAGAGGTGCCCTTAACTGATGCATCTACTCCGATTGATAAATTTGGTAATAATTTAAAGTCGCCCACAAAAACAATTTACGGATATAAAGCTTTAGAGCCTATATTTTTAACATTGGCTAATAATCACTCCTTAGATTATGGTGTAGAAGGATTAACTACTACACTGGAATTATTAAAAAAGCATGATATTAAAAATGCAGGTGCTGGTGCTAGTGTAAAGGAAGCTAAAAAGCCATTTATCTTTGAAAAAGAAGGTATACGTATAGGATTTTACCTATGTGCAGAACATGAGTTTACCGTTGCTTCTTGTCATACAATGGGGGCTAATCCATTTGATGTATTAGAGAGCTTTGATGATGTAGAAGCTTTAAAGAAAACATGTGATTATGTTATCGTTCTATATCATGGTGGGAAGGAGTTTTATCGCTATCCATCGCCAATGTTACAGCGATATTGCCGTAAATTTGTTGATAAAGGGGCCGACCTTGTCGTTTGTCAACATAGTCATTGTATAGGATCTCGTGAAGACTATGGTAAGGGGACCATTATTTATGGTCAAGGTAACTTTATCTTTAACTCCGAATCCTATATACATCATAAGGAGTTTGTAAAAGATTCTTTATTGATCAGTGTGGAGGCTACAAAGGATAGCTTTATTGTCGCTGAAGTGCCAATTCGTGGTACCGAAAGGGGCACTCGTTTGGCTACTGAATCAGAAGGCCTTGAAACATTGACGGAATATAAAAAGCGAAGTGAAAACATTAGAGATGCTCATTTTGTAGCTCAAGCCTATAAAGATTTTGCTGATACTCATGTAAAGCGATATTTGCGTGAATTTTTAGGTAGATCTTTTATTATCCGCGCAATAAATGGATTATTTGGACGAAAATTAATGCAACTTATTTTAGGAAAAACAAGTTATTTAGCAATTCAAAATTACTTGGAATGTGAAGCTCACCATGAATTATTCTTGCGGGCATTAAGAATATCAATAAAAATAATGGATACAAAAATAGTAGCTGCTGCTAAATGGTCTGTCATAACAGAGGTTTTAGCAAAGCTTATTACACCACTAACAAATATAATATTGGCCCATATGCTAGCACCTACGGCATTTGGGATATTGGCGACGATTATGATGGTTATATCTTTTGCGGAAATGCTTGCTGATGCGGGTTTCCAAAAGTTTCTTGTACAGCATGAGTTTCAAAGTGATAAAGAGAAACAGGAGGCTACAGATGTAGCTTTTATTGCTAACTTAGTTCTTTCTCTACTCTATGTGGGGGAGCTATTATAGTCGGTCGTGATGAACTGGCTGTATTAGTTGGAAATGATGGATTAGGCATACCGTTGGCCATAATGGGGGCCATGATTCCGCTCTCTGCTTTCAGTAGTGTACAAATGGCCTTGTATAGACGGGACTTTAATTTCAAGTTTCTTCTCAATATACGGCTTATTACAATTCTAACGCCCATATTGATATCCATACCTATGGCGCTCATGGGATATGACTATTGGTCTTTAATCGCTGGTATGTTAGGGGCTCAGTTATTTACGGCTTTGGCTTTATTGAAGAGTAGGAAAAATCAAATCCATCTCTTCTTTAGTTCTCGAGTCTTTATGAATATGTTTAGTTATAGTGCATGGTCATTGGCTGAAGCATTTTCTATATGGCTCACCGCTTGGGTGGATACATTCATTATTAGCCGTTTTTTAGATGCCTATTATTTGGGTATATACAAAATGCCTATGGCTATTGTTACAACTGTTATGGCCATGGCTACTTCATCTTTAGCGCCTGTATTATTTGCCGCTTTAAGTCGAGTTCAACAGGATGAACAGGCATTCTTCAAATACATTCTTTACCTTCCAACGCTATATGGCTCTTTTTTTAGTACCTATAGGGATAGGCTTGTTTGTATTCCAAGACTTTGTTGTTGATCTCTTATTGGGACCACAATGGAAGTTAGCAGGTATTGTATTGGGATCTTGGGCCTTGAGTTCCGCTATTATGACAGTAACAGCGAATTTGATTTCTGAAGTATTCCGTGCAAAAGGGAGTTCCTAATTTATCATTCTGGACTCAAATATTACATTTAGTTGTATTAATACCGGTAATATATATTTGTATTCAGTATGACTTTAGTACATTTGTCTATGCTCGTTCAATAGTACGCATGGAAATGTTAATGGTTGCCATGATTTTCTTAGCATTATTTATACATATGAGTGCCCTTCGAGTGATTACTAATATAGGTGTATATCTAATTACTGCATCTATTGTTGGCGCTGTTGCGTATAGTGCTTTACATGTATATGATGCGGTATGGTGGACTATAGTTTGTATGATCTTATGCGTGGTGCTATATGTGGCTATATTATGTATTGTTCCATCTGAGCGTGCCATTATTACTTCTGGCATTGATAAAGTATTAAGTAAAGTAAGACGCTCATAATTAACAGAACTATGAAAGGAGTACATATGCTTTCAAAAAATGTAGACTTAAACAACACGGTGATCCTAGTAACGGGAGCCGCTGGATTTGTAGGGGCTAATCTTGTTATGTCCCTGTTATCTGAAGCAGAAGGAACTCAAATTATCGGCATAGATTCTGTTAATGATTACTATGACGTGGCTTTAAAAGATTATCGATTGCAACAAATTGATGAGATGAGCAAAGATAATAAAAATACGTGGATATTTAAAAAAGGGAATATTGCAGATAAAACCTTTATTGAAGAAATTTTCTCTACGTATAAACCACGTGTTGTTGTTAATTTAGCAGCACAGGCGGGTGTGCGTTATTCTATTACGAATCCTGATGCTTATATTGAGTCTAATATTATTGGCTTTTACAATATATTAGAGGCTTGTCGTCATTCCTATGATAACGGTGAAAGTGGAGTAGAGCATTTAGTTTATGCATCATCGTCTTCTGTATATGGAGCGAATAAACAAATTCCATACTCTACAGATCATAAAGTAGATAATCCGGTATCTCTTTATGCGGCTACAAAAAAATCAAATGAACTATTGGCTTATTCTTATGCCAAGTTATATAACATTCCTAGTACAGGACTTCGTTTCTTCACTGTATATGGTCCTGCAGGGCGCCCTGATATGGCATACTTTGGTTTTACTAATACATTGCGTAGTGGCGGGACCATAAAAATCTTTAACTATGGTAATTGTAAACGTGACTTTACCTATATCGATGATATTGTAGAAGGCGTATCTAAGGTTATGTGTGCAGCCCCAGAACGTCGTAATGGTGCTGATGGTTTACCGGTACCACCATATGCTATTTATAATATTGGTAATAGTCATCCTGAAAATCTCCTTGATTTTGTACGTATTCTTTCAGAGGAATTGGTTTCTGCTGGTGTATTACCAGAAGATTACAATTTTGAAAACCATAAAGAATTAGTGGCAATGCAACCCGGTGATGTACCTGTCACTTATGCAGATACAAGTGCTCTAGAAGAAGATTTTGGATTCAAGCCGAATACATCTTTACGCGAAGGGTTACGGAAATTTGCTATATGGTATAAAGAGTTTTATATGACGGAGGGCAAATAAATGAAGATTGCAATTGCTGGGACCGGCTATGTAGGCCTTTCAAATGGTGTTTTATTAGCACAACATAATGAAGTAGTAGCCCTCGATATTATTCCTGAAAAGGTAGAAATGTTAAATCGCAAAGAGTCACCTATTGTAGATGCAGAATTGCAAGAGTATTTGGCTACTAAAAAATTAAACTTTAAAGCTACACTAGATCCTGTGGAAGCCTTTAAAGATGCTAATTATGTTATTATTTCAACCCCTACTAATTATGATCCTCAAAAGAATTTCTTTGACACATCTTCTGTAGAGCAAGTTATCAAAACAGTATTAGATATCAATCCAGATGCTGTTATGGTTATCAAGTCAACAGTACCAGTTGGGTATACAGCTCAAATGCGTAAAGAATTTGACACGGAGAAACTTGATTTTCTCTCCAGAGTTCTTTACGTGAAGGTAAAGCTTTATATGATAACTTACATCCCTCCCGTATTGTGGTAGGAGAAGATTCTGAACGGGCCCGTTGCTTTGGGCAACTATTAGCTGATGGTGCCATCAAAGAAAATGTGCCTCAATTGTATACGGATTCTACGGAAGCAGAAGCTATTAAATTATTTGCTAATACTTATTTAGCATTGCGTGTTGCTTACTTTAATGAGCTCGATTCCTATGCAGAGGTGCGTGGCCTTAATACAAGCCAAATCATTAATGGCGTTTGTTTAGATCCTCGTATAGGCGATTTCTATAATAATCCATCCTTTGGTTATGGCGGTTATTGCTTACCAAAAGATACTAAGCAATTATTAGCTAACTATAATGATGTTCCACAAAATTTGATTTCTGCTATTGTTGATGCTAATAGAACTCGCAAGGATCACATAGCAGATGTTATTATAGGAAAGAATCCAAAAATTGTTGGCATCTATCGCTTGACTATGAAAATGAACTCTGATAACTTTAGAGCATCTGCAATTCAAGGTGTAATGAAGCGTATTAAAGCAAAGGGGATTGCTGTAGTTGTATATGAACCAACTCTTGATGCAGAAGATTTCTTTAATTCACCTGTTATTCGCAACTTTGAAGACTTTAAACGTGTTAGTGATGTCATAGTAGCTAACCGTTGGGATAAGAGTTTAGAAGATGTGAAGGATAAAGTTTACACAAGAGACATTTTTGACCGCGATTAATATGAGTATATGTATTGTGGCGTTTAGGAGAGTAGTATGAAACGTTGGATACTATATATTCTGTTAGGGCTAATTGTATTTTTTATATGGGATAATTCGATGCAGACTGGTGGATCATCAGATGGATTTAGTTTGCTTTTTGCAGAGACCTTTGCCCATATAGTAAATAAGTTAGGCTTTCATGGAAATATATGGACCTTAAATAGGATTGTTCGAAAATTAGCACATCTTACAGAGTTTACAATCCTTGGTGGTGTTTTATATACGATTCTACGTCGATATATTACATATGGTACCGTAATTAAGACTATCGGTTTAGGAATGTTGATAGCTAGTCTTGATGAATTTATACAATTGTTTTCACCAGGTCGTAGCTCTCAGATTTCTGATGTTTTAATTGATACAGTTGGTATTATTATTGGTATTCTACTAGTAAAGCTAGCTTACTACATCGAGTATAAGATAAGTACATTTAAAAATTAAATTGTTAATAATATACAAATGAGTAAAAAATACCTCATAATCGTAGTGATTATGAGGTATTTTTAATGAAGATAAAATGAAAATTTAAAAAATATATTAAATGAACATATTATAATTTATCTATTTTTATATAAAAACCACTGTACAAGCGACTTTCCCCTTGATATAATCATGAATAGAAAATGAAAAATAAATGAGATAAACATGAAATTTATAAAGGGAACGATTTCTGTAAGGGATAATCGTAAGTAGAAGGGAAAGAATATGAATCGCGTGGTTGACTTACATGGTTGCATTTTGCCAGCTGTGTTAGGGCCTCAAGGGCCACAAACAATGGCAGAATCAGTAAAAATGATTAAGTCCTTGTCTGAACAAGGAATTACAGATATTTTTAGTACGCCTGATGTAATAGTATCTATGGATATGAATACTTGGGATGAAATGGAACTATTATTGAATGATGTGAAGAGTGCTGTAGGGGAACAGCAATTGGATATAACAATTCACAGTGGTGCTCGCGTTTTACTTTGTGATGAAATGGTTGAATATATTGCATCTCATAGGAAGCAGTATCTATTGGGAAATAGCCACTTTATGTTAGTTTCCATTCCTGAAAATAGTAAAGTCTATCACATTAATGGATGGTTGTTAGATTTACTAAATATGGGCATTGTTCCTATCATTAGTGAAGTAGAAACGCATCGCCAATTATTTACAAAACCAGAACAGTTATTGGAATGGGTAGATAAAGGGATTTTAATTCAATGTAACATGGCATCCTTTAATCATAGTAATGCTAATTATCATAGAGCGATCGAACTATATCGTAATGGATTAATTCACTTCTTTGGCACTGGTTATTGTAGTGAAAGTGATGTACAAGCGCATCAAGGGTATGTAGAAGCTATTTCTAAATTAGACAGTACATACAAAAAAGATTTGTTGCCAAATATTCATCTCAATGAGCGCGATCTTTTAGCTGATCGCACATTCTATCCTACTGTTCCTTCTAGTTGGGTAGGTCAAAAATCTAACTTCTTTGACTCGTCTATTTGGGTTTACATTATAATTTAAATAGGTTCTTTTATTCATGCTATATTAGCATGGCTAAAAGAACCTATTTTTGCTTTTTATATAGTATTTGGTCTTGAAAACAACCACCATATATAGTATACTGAGTTAGCAGTAAAAATAGAGAGTTTACTAATAATTCTTTACATTTTTACATATAAATTTATAAAAGTATGGTATACCATACTTTTTTCTATGTCTTAACATATATTTCAGCGGTAACAAAATGGGGAGGTTGCCAATATGTTGCAGGTCATTAAACGGGATGGTACAAAGGTACCATTTGATAAGAATAAGATTGCTTTGGCTATAGAAAAGGCTGAGCATAGTAGTACAGGGTTGTACGAAGAGGGGTTGGCACAGCGTATTGCTGATGAAATTGAAGAATATGCTACAAAGCTCCAAAAGGACATGACAATTTATGCTATTGAAGATCAAGTGTATTATAAGTTGATTGAGTATCATAATCCTGCAACGGCACGTGCCTATGAAGGTTACAAAGCTGTTCAATCTTTTAAACGTCGTCAAAATACTACAGATGATGATGTAATTGGTTTATTAGACCGTAGTAATGTTAGCGTTCTCGACGAAAATTCTAATAAGGATGCTGCGATTGTATCTACACAACGTGATTTAATTGCCGGTGAAGTATCTAAGGATATCGCGCGTCGTAAGTTAATTCCTACAGATATTTTAGAGGCCCATGATAGTGGTGCCATTCACTTCCATGATATGGATTACATTATCCAGCCTATGTTTAATTGTTGCTTAATCAATTTGGAAGATATGCTTACAAATGGTACAGTTATCAATGGTAAGAAGATTGATACACCTAAATCATTCCAGGTTGCATGTACAGTGACAACACAAATTATTGCTCAAGTTGCATCTGGGCAATATGGCGGTCAAAGTATTAATGGTATTGATCGCATTTTGGCACCATTTGTACGTAAGTCTTACGAAAAGAATTCTTAACAATGTTATTGAAGAACAAGTTGAGATTTACGGTATGGAGCCAAATATGGAAAAGGCTCGTGAAATCGCATGGAAACGTACACGTAAAGAGGTTAAGGATGGTATTCAAACTATCCAGTATCAAATCAATACATTGATGACTACAAATGGTCAGTCTCCATTTGTTACGTTGTTCATGTATTTTAAACCTGATTATGAATATGCTAAGGAAGCTGCTCTTATTACAGAAGAGATTTTGCGTCAACGAATTAAAGGTGTAAAAAATGAAGCTGATGTATATATTACACCGGCATTCCCTAAATTGATTTATGTTCTTGATGAACATAATGTAACGCCTGATAGTCCATATTATTACTTGACAGAGCTCGCTGCACAATGTACTGCTAAACGCATGTACCCAGATTACATCTCCGCTAAGAAGATGAAGGAAAACTATGAAGGTAATGTATTTAGCCCAATGGGATGCCGCTCTTTCTTATCTCCTTGGAAGGATGAAAAAGGACACTACAAATTTGATGGACACAAATTTATTTTACGTGGTAGTGAAGAAAAATATTTTGAAATTTTAGATAAACGTCTTGAATTAGCTGAAAAAGCATTGTTATTACGTTACAATCTTTTAAAAGATGTAGTGAGCGATGTGTCTCCAATTCACTGGCAACATGGTGCTATTGCACGCCTTAAAAAAGGTGAAAAAATTGGTCGTTTCTTATCAGGTGGTTATGCAACGATTTCTCTTGGCTATATCGGTATTTATGAAGCTACTCGTTTGATTACAGGTGAGTCTAATACAGGCGAAAAAGGCCGTGTATTTGCTATGAAAATCATGGATCGTCTAAATGCTGCTATTGATTTATGGCATGATAAACATAATCTTGGTTTTGGCCTATATGGTACTCCTGCTGAAAGCTTAACAAATCGGTTCTCTTCTTTAGACCGTGCCCGTTTTGGTGTTATTGAAGATATTACAGATAAAGGGTATTACACTAATAGCTATCATGTAAATGTTCGTGAAGAGATTAATGTATTTGATAAATTTGCCTTTGAATCTGAGTTCCAAAAGAAATCTACAGGCGGCTGTATCTCCTATGCAGAAATTCCAAATATGACTAATAATATTCCAGCCGTTTTAACTATGATTCAATATATTTATGACCATATTTCTTATGCTGAATTTAATACCAAGTCTGACTACTGTCACGAATGTGGTTTTGATGGTGAAATTAAGGTCAATGAAAATAATGAGTGGGAATGTCCTCGTTGCCATAACACAAACCGTGATAAATTAACTGTTATTCGTCGTACTTGTGGTTATTTGGGTGAGAACTTCTGGAATGAAGGCCGTACGAAAGAAATCAAAGATCGTGTAATGCATATCTAATAATAGATAGCATCACTGTTTATTATTATAATTCTATACATGGTAAAAGCTGTGCCCAGGGCACAGCTTTTACTATACATGTGAAAAATTGAAATATATCTATATAGTGTTGATCAAAGTTGATAACCACTACTATGGAGGTAATTATGAGATATGGGCAAATAAGACAATATGATATTGCCAATGGAGAAGGAATTCGCACATCTATATTCGTAACAGGGTGCACACATTGTTGTTATAACTGTTTTAATGAAGAGTACCAAGATTTTAATGCTGGTAAAGAATGGACTCAAGCTGAAACTGATTTAGTTGTTTCTTATGTTAAAAACCCTACATGCTCAGGTTTAACTTTATTGGGTGGAGAGCCTTTTCAAAATGTAAAAGGTTTATTACCTGTAGTAAGAGCTGCACGAGGGGCTGCACCGGAAAAGAAAATTTGGGCCTATTCCGGGTATGAAATAGATGATATCTTAGAAGATGAGTTGCGAAGTGCTTTATTACAGGAAATTGATATTCTCGTGGATGGTCGATTTGTAGATGAACTTAAAGATCCAGCATTACGATTTAGAGGTTCATCTAATCAACGTATTATAGATGTTAAGAAAACATTAGAAACTGGTGAAGTTGTGCTAGCAATGGAGTAAGTATGGCATTTGATAAACGTTTAATAGGTCTCATAATTATTGTTGGATTTATAGCGGGATTAGTAGGGGCTTCTTATACACATTTAATGCATAGTATTCAGCATTTTGTATATAATTATTCTTCTGCAGATCATATGAGCTTTGGTGCTGCTGTAGCGCGAGTATCCCCAGTAGAACGATTGATACCACTTATTACTTGTGGTCTCATAGGTGGTGTGGGCTGGTTTCTTATTCACCGATATGGTAAAGGTGTTGTAGATATTAAAACTGCGGTTTCCGGTAAGATGGATATGAATCCCATCACTACTGTTTTACATGCAACCTTACAAATTATTACGGTAGCTATAGGTTCACCTTTAGGGCGAGAAGTAGCCCCTCGTGAAGCAAGTGCGGGGATTACAACTTTTTTAGTTAAGCACTTTGACATAAAACAAGAAGATCGCCAATTATTGATTGCTTGTGCTGCAGGCGCGGGCTTAGCAGCAGTTTATAATTCACCATTATCGGCGGCAATCTTTACGTTAGAAACCTTGCTCCTTACTTGGAATATACGAGCCATGAGTGCTGCACTTATATGCTGTGGATTAGCAACTTTTGTAACTCGACAAGCTGGTGTAGGGGATGTCATTCAATATACAATGGCTCAACCTAGCTTGGGCAGTCATTATGTAGAATTCTCTATCGCCTTGGGCGCTATTGTTGCTTTAGGTGTAGTTTTATTTAATATTACTCAAGGTAAGTTACCTTCTATTCATCGTAGCAGTCCTATTATGATCCCAATATCTATCGTTGCGTTTACAATTATTGGTGCGTTAGCTATGTATTTCCCTGAAATTCTAGGGAATGGTAAGGCAGGGAACGAATTAACATTTGCTAATGATATTACCTGGACCTATGCATTAGGATTATTTGGTTCTAAGTGGGTAGCAGTATTACTTGCATTAGCAGCTGGAGCTTATGGTGGGCGTATTACTCCATCTATTGCCATGTAGGTACTATTTGGTCTATTGGTAGTATGCTTAGGCCTTTATTGGTGCTGTAGCATTTCTTGGACTTGCTCAAAAGATGCCGATGACGTCTTGTGTGTTTATGTTGGAGTTGACTAGATTTTCTGTAGAAATGTTATTCCCTATAGCTTTGACTATGGGGACAGCGCTCATGGTAGAACAAATTATTCAGGATAAATTAAATACCGGTAAATAGTTATTAACTAGAGTATTTAAAGGATGTATGATTACATATTTTTATTAAGTAATAATTCTATATTTAGTTACTATAGGTAAATCAAGGTTGTGAATTAAAAATAAAGGCGGATAGTTGTTTGTCAACTATCCGCTTTTGATATTTATGTAATTTTTTGTATATGAGTTTATACGATTTTGGCGTTTTTATCGTATTCTTCGCCACCTGCATCTGGAAGCATACCGTACTCAATAGTCCACAAGTGTTTATATTTTAAAGCTTGATTGTGAATGCGTTCAATTTGAGTTTCATCTGTGCGAACAATACGGGCTGGAATACCGACCACTAATGAGTTTGGAGGGATTACAGTATTTTCTTTTACTACTGCACCAGCTGCAATAATAGATCCAGATCCGACATGACAACCACTGAGTACAATGGCACCCATGCCAACTAAAACATTATCTTCGATTGTGCTTGCATGAACAATTGCACCGTGGCCGATTGTTACATAATCGCCTAAGATACATGCTTTATCGTCGTCCACATGCAAAACAGAGTTATCTTGTACATTAGAATAACGACCTACTACAATCTTGTTTACGTCACCACGAAGTGCACAGTTTTGCCAAATAGATGCATATTCTTTAAGCTCTACATCACCAGCAAGTTCAGCACCGGGCATGACGCAACTTTTAGGATCTAATTTTGGATATTTTCCATGAAATGGTAACATATAGTACTCCTGATTCATTAAACAATTTCAATAAGGCGTTGAGCCTTACGAATAGACATAATTGCTTCGTTCATTACAGTTTGAACAATTGTATGAGCTGGTTCGATAGCGACAAGACGATTCAAGGCTTGTCCAACTTGTACCGCACCGTTTACAACATCGCCATCAATAGCGGCGCGTTTATTAGTGCCTTGAGACATTTTTGTACGCTCTTCAGGTGTAGTAACACCATCAGTTTCTGCTGCTAAATAGCGAGTAGTAAATTCATTTTTTAAGCTGCGAACACCGCCGTGGCCAGAGAGAAGACCAGTTACAACAGAATCAGTATCGGTTGCTTTGATAATTGCTTCTTTCATATTTTGATGTGCTTGACATTCTTCTGCTAGCAAGAAGCGAGAGCCCATTTGTACCCCTTCGGCACCCATTAGTAATGCAGCTGCAAGACCGCGACCATCTACAATAGAACCAGCTACTACTACAGGAATAGAGATTTCTGGCAAAATATTCTCCATTAAGGACATTGTTGTTTGGCTACCAATATGACCACCAGCTTCCATACCTTCTACGATCATCGCATCAGCACCTGCTTCTTCGATACGTTTAGCCAATTTAAGGGAAGGTACTACAGGGATAACCTTAATACCAGCCTCTTGGAGCGGTTTGATATATGGTACAGGATTACCAGCACCGAGTGTTACAAATGCAGGTTTTTCTTCGATAATAACATTTACTAACTCATCTTTATTAGGTGCCATTAACATAAGGTTAACACCGAAAGGTTTATCTGTTAATTCTTTACATGCACGAATTTCATTACGAGTCCATTCAGCATCGCGGCCACCAAGGGCGATAACACCTGTTGCACCTGCATTAGCAACGGCAGCTACTAATTTGTGTTCAGATACCCAAGCCATTGCACCTTGGATAATAGGGTATTCAATTTGTAAAAGTTCCGTTAAAGCTGTTCTCATAAATCCTCCTATGATAACAAAATAAATGATGATTTCTCTAGTTAATATTTCATATTAAGAAGGTAAATATCTTATTATGAGTATATTGCATAGAAAAGTAAGAGTTCATAAGTACATACTTATATAATAAGTTATTAGTTTATTTGTTTTTGAATATAATATTACTATATTCTCTTATATATAATAGTATAATATATAAATTATGTACACCTTGGGTAGTAGTTGATTGCCGTTTTAATTAAAAAAAATTGTTAATTTTACTATTGAAATAATACATCGTAAACGTCAAAGGATATGAAGAACATTATTTAGGTCTAAATTCCTCTAAATGATAATGCGTTTCAAATTATGGAGTAGCACAAATCCGCATATTATATATGCTTTATAAATATTAGTAAAAAATGAGAAATTAAGAAAATGAGTATTGAAAAGTTTCGATATCTTTGATATACTACATTACAGATAGAGTATCTGAATTATAAAAGATAAACATTAAAGAATAATTTTCAAGTGAAGGAGGAAATACTCATGGAAAAATACGTATGCGTAGTATGTGGTTGGGTTTATGATGAAGCTGTTGAAGGCGTAAAATTCGAAGATCAACCAGCTGATTATGTTTGCCCAATTTGCGGTGTTGGTAAAGACCAATTCGAAAAAATGTAATTGACTTACCAAAAAGACTATCTTGAGTCCGCTTAAGATAGTCTTTTTTATTTGACAAAGCACTATGTCATGTTTATAATATTATAAGTCGAGGTAAGATTATGAAACTGCAAGTAGAGCAAGCAAAAGAACATATAGGAAAGAAATTTCCTTATAGCTATACGATACCAACCTCTGAGCTTGGTGACGTAACTGCTTTCCTTGGAGCCGTCATGATATAACCATTAGTGGTGAGTTTTGGTTTGATGGTCAAAATTACATCGTTCAAGGTTCGATAGAGTCTAAAGGTGATTACGATTGTTCTCGTTGTTTACATACAACAGAGCAAGATCGTAAGGATTCCTTTGAGGAAATCTTTAGTGAACGTCGAGATGCTGCGGATGATGTGACTTCCTTTCGATGGAGAGGAAATTGACTTAACCGAACTAATTAGGGATACATTAATCATCAATGAGCCCTCTCAAGTGTTATGTCAGGATGATTGCAAAGGATTGTGCGTTCATTGCGGAGCAAATTTAAATGTTTCACCTTGTTCTTGTGAATCCTTTGTGGTGGATCCTCGATTTGCAGAGTTACGTGCTTTGCTTGATGAGAAAGATGATAGATTGTCCTAATGATTGTACTAAGGAGGTGCAGATAATGGCAGTACCTAAACGTAGATTATCTAAATGCCGTCGCGATCGCCGTCGTGCTAATTGGAAATTAGAAGCTCCTGGTTATGTAGCATGCCCACAATGCCACGAACCTAAGATGCCTCATCGTGTTTGTCCTACATGTGGTCACTATAAAGGTGAGCAAGTAGTAGCTAATGCTTAATATGTGAGCGGATGAAAAGACGCCTACTTCGGTAGGCGTCTTTTTTTTTTACACTTTTTTATTCTATATTTTTATATAGTTATAGTTTTTAGTTATATACTTATAACTTTATATGCCACTTAATTAGTAGTAAGTGTCACTATTTTATAGTAAGATTAATCTATAAGGTAGTGGCATTTTTTATACTTATATAAACTAAAAGATACTTAAATATAAAATAATAACTATATTTGGTATATATGTAGAAAATCTGTTACTATATGTATGAAAAGCCTTGCCAACAAGGGAATTATTGTATATACTTAGGATGTAATATTAATACTAGGTCATAAAAGGTGGTCCCATGAGTCGGTTAAAGAAGCAAGAGCGCCAAAAGCAGTTACAAGAAAAACTGAATATTACGCCATTTCTTACTGATGAAGAATTGGCTACGCATTTTGGTGTAAGTGTGCCAACGATTCGTCTGGATCGTCTAGAGTTGGGCATTCCTGAATTGCGTGAACGCATACGCGTCATGGCTACAGGTCAATCACAAGAAACGGTAGAACATGTACCGTATGAAGTGGTTGGTGAACTGATCGATGTCACGGAAGGGCAACAAGCATTATCTATGCTACGCACTACGGCTGATATGGAAGATCGATTCGGACATGTAGAGCCGCAGTATTTATATGCTCAAGCGAATTCCCTCGCAAAAGTAGTCATGGGGACTACTGTTTGTTCGGCAGAAGTTGGAAATATAAAATACAAGAACCCAGTAGGAGCTGGTACAAATTTGGTGGCAAAAGCAGAAATTGTTCGCCGCCGAGGTAATAAGTTCTTTATTTGGGTCATTATAAGAGATAAAATAAAAGAAGTATTTCGCGCAAAATTTATTATGGAATCCGTAGAGAATAGGGTGTAAATTATGAAAATTGCAATAGACGCCATGGGTGGCGACTTTGCTCCATTGGAGACTGTACTGGGATCCATTGAAGCCGTACGAGCAAATCAACACATTAAAGTGGTGCTCGTCGGCGATGAGCAGCAAATTTTTAACATATTAGAAGCTAATAATGAAGCTAAGAATCCACGCATTTCTGTACATCATGCTAGTGAAGTAATCGGCATGGATGAACATCCAGGTCAAGCGTTGCGCAAGAAAAAAGATGCATCTATCGTGGTGGCTACAGCGCTAGTTCGCGATAATCATTGTGATGCCGTTATTGCGCCTGGTAGTACGGGTGCTGCTGTTGCAGCAGCCTTGTTTGGTCTTGGTCGTATTAAAGGGGTAGATCGCCCAGTTATTGCAACACCAATGCCTACAGTTAGTGGTATTACTGTTATGCTAGATTCAGGTGCAAATTCAAACTGTAAACCAAAACATCTTGTACAAGGTGCATTGATGGGTTCTGAATATGCTAAGCTTTTAATAGGTAAAGAAAATCCTACTGTAGGATTACTAAATATCGGCGAAGAAGCCACAAAAGGGAACGATGTCGTTCTAGCCACGTATCCAATTTTGGAGCGTATGAAGATTATCAATTTTAAAGGCAATATTGAAGGTCGTGATATTCCAAAAGGGACTGTTGATGTCGTTGTATGTGATGGCTTTGTAGGTAATGTGGTATTGAAATTTGCGGAAGGCTTGGTAATAGGCCTAACACAATTAGTAAAGGATAGCATTATGGCGGGCAGTATTTTTGCCAAGATTGGTGCTATGTTAGTAAAGCCAGCTTTGAAAAAAATGGCAAAACGCTTAGATCACACTGAAAATGGTGGTGCTCCACTCTTAGGTGTTAATGGCTTATTTATGATTTCTCATGGCAGTTCTAAGGCCAAAGAGATTAAGAGTGCTATCGAAATTGCTGATGATCTAGTAGAGCGTAAAATTATTCAACACATTCGTGATACGATGGAAATTGAAGGAGCCTTAAAGTATGACTATGATGAATAAACCTGTAGGGATCATTGGTACTGGGAGCTTCCTTCCTGACAATGTAGTAACAAACTTTGATCTTGAAAAAATGGTTGACACTAACGACCAATGGATTAGAGAACGTACTGGTATAGAAGAACGACGCATTGCACCGGAAGGTATGAACACATCCTATATGGCAACAGAGGCAGCTAAGAAAGCATTGCAAATGGCTAAGGTCAATGCAGAAGACATCGATATGATTATCTTTGCTACCTTAACACCAGATATGATTATTCCTTCTGCAGCTTGTATTTTACAAGCTAACTTAGGAGCTAAAAAAGCAGCAGCTTACGATTTACAAGCGGCATGTTCTGGCTTTGTATATGGACTGATTACTGCAGCTAGTTATATTAGTTCTGGCATTTATAAAAAAGTACTCGTTGTAGGGGCAGAAATTCTTTCCCGTCGAGTAAATTGGAATGATCGTGGCACATGTATCCTCTTCGGTGATGGTGCAGGTGCTGCAGTAGTATCTGAAGTACCTGAAGGTTACGGTATTAAAGGTATTGATATGGGCGCCGACGGCACTGGTGGACCAGCACTTTGTATTCCAGCAGGTGGTACTGCTGTGGTTGCTAATGATCAACGCGTAGAAGAAGGTTTAACATTCATTCACATGGATGGCCCTGAAGTATATAAATTTGCTGTTAAAACGATGGGACGTACTGTTTTAAAATCTCTAGAACGTGCTGGTATGGAGCTCAATGAATTAGATTATTTCATCCCTCATCAAGCAAATATTCGGATTATTGATTCGGCTGCAAAACGATTTACATCTGCCGATGGAAAAAGTTTTTGTTAATTTACATAAGTATGGTAATACATCTGCCGCGTCTGTAGCGATTGCTCTTGATGAAGCAAATCGTGAAGGACATTTCAAACGTGGAGATAATGTTGCGTTTGCAGGATTTGGTGCGGGCCTAACATGGGCAAGCCTAGTCTTGAAATGGTATTAAGGAGGACACATCAAGATGATTAAGACTGACATTTGTGATTTATTGCAGATTGAGTATCCAATTTTACAAGGTGGTATGGCTTGGCTCGGTACTGCAGAATTAGCAGCAGCCGTATCTGAAGCAGGTGGCCTTGGCCTTATTGGTGCTGGTCACATGCCTCCTGATATTTTCCGTAACGAAATCCATAAATTAAAAGAGCGTACTAACAAGCCTTTCGGCTGTAACATTATGCTTATGTCTCCATTCGTAAAAGAAGTTATGGAAGTAGTTGTGGAAGAACGCGTTCCTGTTATCACTACAGGTGCAGGTAAACCTGGCGTATATATTCCAGCTTTGAAAGAAATTGGCACTAAAGTTATTCCTGTTGTAGCATCCGTATTATTGGCAAAACGCTTATTGCGTGGTGGTATCGATGCGATTATTGCGGAAGGTACAGAATCTGGTGGTCACGTAGGTGACATTACAACTATGGCATTGATTCCACAAGTAGTTGATGCTGTAGATGTACCAGTAATTGCTGCTGGTGGTATTGCTGATGGTCGAGGTATGGCTGCGGCATTTGCATTAGGTGCTCAAGCAGTACAAATGGGTACGCGCTTCGTATTATCTGAAGAGTGTATTGCTCATGAAAATTATAAAAATGCTGTATTGAAAGCAAAAGATCGCGCTACAGTTATGACTGGTTTAACCACAGGTCACCCTGTACGTATTATCGATAATTCTTTAGCTCATAAATATAAAAACCTTGAATTTAGTGGTGGTTCTAAAGAAGAACTAGAAGCATTAGGTGCTGGTACACTTCGTAAAGCTGCTATTGATTGACGGTGATGTAAAGAAGGTTCTGTAATGATCGGTCAAATCTCTGGTATGTTAACAGATATTAAACCATGTGCAACTATCATTAACGATATTATGACTGAAACTGAAACTGTAATTAAGAATCTTCAAGGTCTGAATAAATAAGGAGGCCCTAATGAAAACGGCATTTGTTTTTCCTGGTCAAGGTTCCCAAAAAGTAGGCATGTTACAAGATTTGTACAATGCGTATCCTATTGTGAAACAACGTTTTGAAGAAGCTGACGAAGCTCTTGGTTATTCTATTACTAAGTTATGTTTCGAAGGTCCTGATACAGAGCTTGTTAAAACAGCTAACACACAACCTGCTATTTTGACTGCTTCCGTAGCTTGCTATGAAGTTCTTAAAGAACAAGGTTTTACACCAGATATCGTAGGTGGTCATAGTCTTGGTGAGTACAGTGCTCTAGTAGCAGCCGGTGTATTGAACTTTAAAGATGCTGTATATGTAGTTCATAAACGTGGTCAATACATGCAAGAAGCTGTGCCATTGGGCAAAGGTGCTATGGCTGCTATCTTGGCATTACCTCGTGAGCAAGTTGTAGAAATTTGTGAAGAAGTAAGTGCATCTGTTGGCTCTGTACAAGCAGTTAACTTCAACTGCCCTGGTCAAATCGTTATTGCCGGTGAAACAGCAGCGGTGGAAACAGCAGCTGAAAAAATGAAAGAAGCAGGAGCGAAACGTGCTGTTATGCTTCCTGTAAGTGCTCCATTCCACAGCCGTTTGATGGAACCAGCAGCTCTTCGGTTAAAGAAGAGTTGGATAAAATCCAAGTGAGCGATGCTCAAATTCCTGTAGTAGCAAACGTTACAGGTAAAATCTTAACTAATGCAAATGACATTAAAGAATCCTTAGTTACTCAAGCAGCTAACCCTGTCTTGTGGGAAGATTGTGTAGCTGAAATGGTAAACTTTGGTGTTACTCGATTTGTTGAAGTGGGGCCTGGGAAAGTACTCACTGGTTTTACTAAGAAAGATTAACAAAGATATGGAATTAGCCAATGTTGAAGACATTGCATCCTTAGAGAAAACGCTTGAATTTTTGAAAGGGGTTCGATAAAATGCATTTAGAGGGTAAAGTAGCCATTGTAACTGGCGCATCCCGTGGCATTGGTCGCGCTGTAGCCATCAATTTAGCACAATCTGGTGCTGATATGGTGGTAAACTATAGCGGTAGCGAAGGTGCAGCACAAGAAACTGTTGAAGCTGTACAAGCGTTAGGCCGAAAAGCCATTAAAATTAAAGCTAATGTAGCTAATGCTGATGAAGTTGCAGCCATGGTGGAAGAAGCTCATAAAGAGTTTGGCCACATTGATATTCTCGTAAATAATGCGGGGATTACGCGTGATGGTTTATTGATGCGTATGAAAGACGAAGATTTTGATGCTGTAATTGATATCAACCTAAAAGGTGTATATTTAGTAACTAAAGCAGTATCTAAAATCATGATGAAACAACGTTCTGGTCATATTATCAATATGACATCTGTTGTAGGCGTTATGGGTAATGCTGGTCAAACTAACTACGCTGCTTCTAAAGCTGGCGTAATTGGTTTCACTAAGTCCTGTGCTAAAGAATTGGCTAGCCGTGGCATTACAGTTAATGCTATTGCACCAGGCTTTATCAACACTGATATGACTGATGTATTGCCAGAAAAAGTTAAAGAAGCTATGGTTGCAGAAATCCCATTGGGCCGTATGGCTGATGCTGAAGAAGTAGCAACAGTAGTAACATTCCTTGCTAGCGATTTTGCGAATTATATTACTGGCCAAGTTATCAATGTAGATGGCGGCATGGTAATGTAGTTGTAAAATTAGACTATATACAAATACACTTTGAAAGGAGGTGAACCACCAATGAACACTTTCGATAAAGTAAAAGCAATCGTTGTGGAACAATTAGGCGTTGATGAAGCTGAAGTTACCATTGATTCTACATTCATCGACGACTTAGGCGCTGACTCCTTAGATATCGTTGAATTGATCATGGCATTCGAAGAAGAATTCAATGTTGAAATCCCTGACGACGTTGCAGAAAAAATTAAAACCGTTAAGGATACAGTAGAATATATTGATTCTGCTAAATAAGCTGTAAAGCTGACAATTCAGCCGAACGGGAGGCCGGGTGGCCTCCCCACCGGTTTTATATACAGGAGGATTTGATAGTGAAGCTCCCTGAACTTCGCATTGGGAATCTAGTGGCCAAAGTACCTATCATTCAAGGTGGTATGGCGATTAGATTGTCTACAGCTCGCTTGGCAGCAGCCGTTGCAAATGAAGGTGGTATCGGCCTTATTGCGGCATCTGGTTTGCCTTTTGATGAATTACGATACGAAATACAATTAGCTAGAAAATTATCACCTACGGGTATTATTGGTATAAATGCGATGGTAGCGGCAACTCAATTTGCTGGTCTAGTAAAAACTGCCATCGAAGAGGGCATTGATCTTGTAGTAGCAGGTGCTGGTTTTTCAAGAGATATGTTCGCTATGGGCAAAGAGTCTGGTACTCCAATTGTACCAATCGTTTCGTCCGCAAAATTAGCTCGCATTTCTGAAGGTTTAGGTGCGGCAGCAGTTATCGTAGAAGGTTGCGAAGCTGGTGGTCACTTGGGTACGGATCGTTCCGCTCGAGACATAGTTCCAGAAGTTGTTGCAGCCGTTAAAAACATTCCAGTAATTGGTGCTGGTGGTGTTCTTGATGGCCGTGATATCGTAGAAATGTTGAAATTAGGTGCTAGTGGTGTTCAAATGGGTAGCCGTTTTGCGGCTTCTGATGAATGTAATGCATCTGACGAATTGAAAAAAATGTATGTACGGGCTACAAACCCTGAGGATATTGTATTGATTCAAAGTCCTGTAGGTTTGCCTGGTCAAGCAATTAAAAACTAAATTTGCTGAATCTGTTTTAGATGGTACTGTAGCACCTCCAACGGTGTGTGATAACTGTTTGAAACATTGTTCCCATAAATTCTGTATCATCCGTGCTCTTTCTCGTGCACAACAAGGTGATGTAGAAACTGGTTTGGTGTTCTCTGGCAATAATAGAGAAAAGTCGATAAGATTATGCCAGTTAAAGATATCTTTGCTCAACTAAAACAGCAAGTAGCAGAGATTGATTAATTTAAAAGGGCTGTATAGCTATAAGAGGTGGAATAATTGGAAAAACGTGTAGTAATTACTGGCTTAGGGGCAGTGACTCCTGTAGGTATCGGTAAAGAGAACTTTTACAATGCGTTATTGGCAGGTCAATCTGGTATTGGGCCGATTACACGCTTTGACGCATCTGAGTATGCAACACGCATTGCAGGCGAAGTAAAAGACTTTGATATTACAAACTATGGCGTAGACAAAGAAGCTCGTCGTATGGACCGATCGTAGAATTTGCTATCGGTGCTGCTGTTCTTGCTTGTGAAGACGCTGATCTTGATTTAGATAAACCGGATTTAGATCGCTGTGGTACTGTAGTTGGTACAGGTATAGGCGGCATTGACTCTATCCATGAGGTGTATGAAACATTATTCGAAAAAGGTCCTGGCCGTGTAAGTCCGTTTGCAGTACCTATGATGATTGCAAACATGACATCTGCTCGCGTATCCATTCGCCTTGGTCTTAAAGGTCCTGTTATTACAGACGTAACAGCTTGTACTTCTGGGTACAAATGCTATTGGCGATGCTTTCCGTATCATCCAACGTGGTGATGCTGATATCATGTTTGCCGGTGGTACTGAAGCAGCTGTATCTCCTGCAGCTGTAGCTGGTTTCGCAGCTATGAAGCTATGTCTACGCAATGACGAACCAACAAAAGCATCCGTCCATTTGACCGTGACCGTGATGGTTTCGTAATGGGTGAAGGTTCTGGTATCGTTGTTCTTGAAGAATTAGAACATGCAAAAGCTCGTGGTGCTCATATCTACGCTGAAGTTGTAGGTTATGGTACTAATGGTGATGCTTACCACATCACTGCACCAGCTCCAGGTGGTGTTCAAGCTCGTAAATGTATGGAATTAGCCATTAAAGATGCAGGTATCGACCCTAAAGACGTTAACTACATCAATGCTCATGGTACATCTACTGGCCTTAATGACCAAAATGAAACATTGGCTATTAAAGAATTGTTCAGCGATCATTACTAAAAATATCGCTGTTAACTCTACAAAATCCATGACAGGTCCTTGTTAGGTGCTGCTGGTGCTATCGAAACTATCGTTATGGCGATGGCTATCAGAAACTGGTAAAGTTCACCTACTATTAACTGTGACAATCCTGATGAAGGTTTGGATCTGGACTATGTTCGCGAAGGTGCACGTGACCTTCAAGTTAAATGTGCTCTTTCCAACTCTTTCGGTTTTGGTGGTCATAACGGTACACTTTGCATTCGCCGTTATGAAGCAATGGTTAGCTATCGAAACGCATAAGAGTAAGATGACACAAGCTCGTGAAGAATCTCTTCATGGGCTTGTTGCTCGTTTAGACATACCTGTGTCAGATATAGCCATTATAGATTGTGCTTTTACATACATCTTATGCGAATGAACATAAATCAAAGCATATTAATCACAATCAGCGATTAGAGTTTTTAGGCGATGCTGTTTTGGATCTTATTATTGGGGAGTACTTATTTAAAATTATCAGACATGGCTGAAGGTAATTTGACAAAAATTAAGGCCGCTACAGTGTGTGAAGATTCTTTAGCATCTGTAAGTCGTTCTTTACAATTGGGGCAATATTTATTGCTCGGTCATGGAGAACGCGCTTCCGGTGGTAACGATAAGAAACTCTATATTAGCGGATACCTTTGAGTCTCTCATCGGTGCCATTTATATTTCTACAGATTATCAAACGGCTATGGCCTTCGTTTTAAAACATTTAACAACTTATATCAAGCAAGCCTTAGAAGGTAAGCGGGGCAAAGATTATAAGACATTATTACAAGAATATGTGCAACGAGGATGGTGATAAGCATATCGTCTACCGTTTGCTCAGTGAAAGTGGTCCCGACCATGCTAAGACCTTCCATATGGTAGTCGAAATTAATGGTGTTACTTACGGGCGGGCTCTGGTAAAGTAAAAATTGCAGAACAACATGCGGCTCAATTAACGTTAGAAAAGTTGATGGCCAAATAGAAAAGCGCCTAATGGCGCTTTTTTCTGTATAATAGTATATAAGTAATAATTTATATAACAGCATGTAAGTAATGTTCTAATAGTAGTATATGAGTAATACTCTATATAATAGTATATGAGTAATATTTTTATAAGAGGGAGGTGTCTATGAAACCATTTGGTATGATTCCTTTTTTTATACCCTCATGTAGGTTGTCCCTATGTGTGTACCTTTTGTAATCAGTCTCGTATTACAGGCCAATCTGGTATTAGTCACCTAACACCGGATTATATTAAAAAGAAACGATTAGAGATTATGTGGGAATAAACAGAAACGATAAGTTTTGGGAAGTCGCCTTTTATGGTGGATCTATACAGCTATCCATACAGATTTACAACATCAATTATTAGCTCCTGTTTCTGAGATGCTTAAGAGCGGCATAATTGATGGTATACGTTGTTCTACGCGGCCTGATGCTGTAGATGACGAAGCAATTACCTTGTTACAGTCTTACGGAGTAAAAACAGTAGAGCTTGGTGTGCAGTCCATGAATGATGGTATCTTAGTCGATGCTAAGCGTGGTCACACCCTGCAGAGGTAGTAGAGGCTGTTGCGCGATTAAAACGGCGCGGTATGACTGTAGGTGTTCAGCTTTTACCAGGACTAAAGGTGAAACTTGGGAATCAATTCTAGAAACAGCTATTGCTGTAGTTAAAATAAAACCAGATTTTGTACGAATTTATCCTGTTCTTGTTATAGAAAATGCAGACTAGCAGATCAATATAGAGCTGGTGAATACGAGCCATTGAGTACCGAGCAAGCTATTACATATTGTGCATTTTAAAGGACTGGTTTGAACGGCATAACATAGAAGTTATACGTACAGGTTACAAAGCACGGAAGAGCTAGACTCTGGAAATAGTTTGGTGGCAGGTCCTTATGAGCCCGCTATGGGTGAGCTCGTCGTAAATGAACAGTATAAACAACGCATAGAACGCTGTATTAACGAACATATAGAATCCTTTATTGATAAGGAACTTTCACAGTGGAATATCTGGGGACAGAGTAAATACTTATATAGCTCTAAATATAAGTGTTTTCCTATCCCCGTAGTTTAACATCAAGGTACGAGGCCTTAAAATAGGAATATGTTATACTTTCAAGAAAAATATCCTCATATAAATATTAGTTGGTATGAAGATAATACGAAATACTGTTCGTTGCTGTATTGATGGCCTACAATATGTGTTATAATAAAGATATGATTATTTGGGGTTGTTAGTAGAAAGGAGGCAGTCATGCAATTACTTCGTTTGGAATTAAAGGGCTTTAAATCGTTTTGCGGATAAAGACGATTGTAAAATTCTCACCAGGAATGACTGCCGTTATTGGACTAACGGAAGTGGTAAAAAGTAATATTACGGATGCTATGAAATGGGTATTGGGGAATCAATGTCCGTAATTTGCGCGGACAAAAGCAGAGGATATTATTTTCTCTGGTTTGGAAAACGCAAACCTATGAGTGCTGAGGTTACACTTGTGTTTGACAATAGTGACCAACAATTAGATTTAGATATGGCAGGTGGCTATTACACGTCGTATTTATCGTACTGGTGAAAGTGAATTTCTTATCAATAAGCGATCTTGTCGTTTAAAGGACATACATCTTTTACTAGCAGATACCGGTCTTGGTAGAGACTCCATGGCGATCATCGGTCAGAACCGCATTGATGCTATTTTAAACTCTAAGCCTGAAGAACGGCGTCTTATCTTTGAAGACGTAGCTGGTATTTCACGGTTCAAGATCAACAAAGAAGATGCGTTGCGTCGTATTGCTAGTACAGACCGAAATATGGAACGTGTACGAGACGTAATGGCCACCATCGAAGAGCAACTAGGCCCTTTGTCGAAAAGCGGAAAGACTAAAAATATATGTCTTTAAGCCGTACTAAACGCGATTATGATGGTGCATTAGGCTTCCACAATTATAAAACCTCTGATCGTCTTTTGACGCGTTTTGAAAATGATAATATGCCTTTAAAGATGAAGAAATTGAGCTTCAAACTGAATTGTCTAAATTGGAAGCTCGCCGTCATACCTTGCAATCTGTATCAACAAAGAGCAAGAACAGCTTGAGTTGTGGGAATCTCAATATTCGGAAAAGCAGCGTGATGAAGAGCGTTTAGCAGGTCATTTACGTCTGTTAGAAGAACAATTAAAAACGGCTCACCGTGAATTAGATGAAACATCTATGCGTATTAGCGAATTGGAAGCTACACGAAAGGTGAAGAACAACAATTGCGCATTTTAAATCAGTTGATTCAAGATGAAAGTGCTCAACTAGTAGAAAAGTCTAAGCTAGAAGCGTTAGAGGCTAATTATAAAAGCTGTTGAAGATGTAAGTGCTGAGCAAGCGAAGTTTCAATCCTTGCAGTCTAATCGAGAAGCCTTTGAGCAACGTCAATTAGAGGTTGTGAGTGCCATTGAAACAGCAAAAGGCTAGCATTCGTAGCTTAGAATCTCGTAAGGCTGAGTCTACGAAACAGTGTGAAGTTTTAAAGGCTGAAATAGCTCAAGTAGATAGTGACCTACAAGCAGCACGCGCTGAATTTGAAACATTAGGCCAAAAGTTTAATGCTATTTCTGCACAACGACAAGCCCTCGTTGATAGTGGCAAAGAAGCATCCATACAAGCTCGTGAAGAACGTAAAGAATTACAAAATTACGTGCCCAAGGCAACGTGTTAAAGGTCGTATCGAACTATTAGCCAATGGGAAGAACAGCATGAAGGTTACTTAGAAGGTACTAAGAATATCCTAAACGGTAAAGGCTCTTGGCGCGAACAAATTACAGGTGCTGTTGGTGATCTCTTTACGGTAGAAGATAAATATACTACGGCTATCAGAGCAGCATTAGGTGGTAGTGTTAACCACGTTGTGACTACTACTGCTCGCGCTGCTGCGGAGGTGTCAATTATTTGAAATCTATCCAAGGTGGTCGCGTAACCTTCTTGCCCATGGATTCTGTAAAAGGAAAACCCTATGATACACCGGCTTTACATGAAGTTGTGTAATCAGGTACTGCTGTTGATTGTATTTCCTTTGATAATACATACGCTCATATTTTCAATACTTATTGGGGCGCACCTTGGTAGTATCCTCCATGGATGATGCTATTGGTCTGCAAAAAATATAATCAACAATTGCGTATCGTTACGCTTACAGGGAACAATTCCAACCTGGTGGCTCTTTAATTGGTGGTTGCTACAAAGCGCAAGCGTGCCTCTGTATTAAGCCGTAAGGAAGAGGCGGAGAGCCTTTAACAAGACTATTGGAAATTGAAGAACAAATTCGTTCCTTAACAGCTAGCTTGGAAAACCTTGAAAAACGGGTTGACAGAAGCTGAAAGAACAGAGCTACCCTTGATGAAGCTACCAACATACGAACTTACTGTATGTGGCTAGCGAAACAAAGGTACAAAATATTCAAAATCAAATGGATCGTAAGAAGCGTGTTCTCCGTGAAGAAGAGCAACGTTTATTACAAATTGATATTGATTTAGCTAGTACAACAGCTAGCAGAAAGACCAAGAAATAGCATTGGCTTCTTTGCAAGAGACCACGGTGTTGATGGCAATCAAAGGGGCCTTAATGGAGGTTAACTGTATTACAAAGGTACAGCAAAGGCTTATGAAGCTTTCACAGGCACGCCTCACCTGTGATACTTTACGACAAACTATTAAGGAACGTGAAGCTCAACGGGAACAACGTAATCAATCCATTGCTAACATTGTAGAGCGACTAACACCGTTACGTAATCTACTAATTAGCACTACAGAGCGCTGTGAAGTGGAGCTACCAAAGGCTAAAGAATTGGCTGACCGAGGAATTGGCTTCTGCTACGGCAGAGGTTGAACGTTTACGTGCTCTTCGTGACGAAGCCTATGATAAGACCTCTACAGGTCGTGAGGAATTGGAAGCTATCTTGAGCGAACAAGACCGGTTAAACCAACGTTATAAAATAGTTCAAGGTCGACTCGTTGATATGGAAGGTAAAATTACACGTCATCGCATGGATTGTGAGCGCTTTATAGAAGAATTACAAGAGTTAGGTTTTACATTGGAAGATGCTCAGGCCCTTCGCATTGAAGGCTCCGTTAATGATTGGAAGGATGAGCAAGACTCGTTTGATGGCTGAAATTGCAGAGCTTGGCCCAGTCAATCCGAACGCTGTTGAAGAATATGAAGAGACTAAAGAACGCTATGATTTCTTAACCACACAATTAGCTGATTTAGATACAGCGAAAGAGCAATTGCAAGCGGTTATTGCTGAAATGGACAAGGCTATGAGTACACAGCTATACGATGTATTGGATGTGGTAGGACATAGATTCCAAGAGGTATTCAGCCAATTGTTTGGTGGCGGTACTGCGCAAATTGTACTGACTGATCCAGATAATATTTTGACTGGTGGTATCGATTTCTACATTCAGCCGCCAGGGAAGAAGCGACAACAATTGACCTTGTTATCCGGTGGAGAGCGTGCTCTTACGGTTATTGCTTTATTGTTCTCATTCCTCGATTATCGTCCAGCTCCGTTCTGCGTGCTTGACGAAGTTGACGCGGCGCTTGACGAAGCCAATGTTGAACGATTTAGTTCTTACTTAAATCGGGTAAATAAAGAAACACAATTTATCGTAGTATCGCATCGTAAAAAGACGATGGAAGCTGCCGAAGTTTTACAAGGGGTGACTATGGTTGAACGAGGGCGTATCGCGATTATTAACAGTAGCATTTGAAGATGTGAAGGAGGATCTAGCATAATGGCATTTGGATTCTTTAATAAAATTAAAGACGGTTTGGAAAAAACTCGTAAGTCTTTTGTAAAAAATGTAGAGACAGTTATCATTGGTTATGCAGAAATCGATGATGATTTTTTAGATGATTTAGAAGCAGTTATGCTTACTAGTGATCTAGGCCCTAAGACGACAGAATACTTGATGAAAGAAATTCGTCGTGGTGTAACAGAAGGTATTATCAATAATACTGGCGATGTGATGCCGTTCATGGAAGACCGCATCACAGAAATGCTCGTTGACCAAGAGGACGAAATTACACTTCACCATCCGAGGTTATCTTGTAGTGGGTGTAAATGGTGTTGGTAAAACTACGACTATCGCTAAGTTAGCTAACTATTACACTAAAGAAGGCAAAAAGGTTATCATCGCTGCAGGTGATACATTCCGTGCCGCTGCAGCTGACCAATTATCTATTTGGGCGGACGCGTAGGCGTGCCTATCGTTAAACATAAAGAAGGCGCTGACCCTGCAGCTGTTGTATACGATGCAATGGAAGCGGCTAAAGCTCGTAATGCAGACCTCGTTATTGTAGATACAGCAGGTCGTTTACACACTAAAGTGAATCTTATGGAAGAACTTAAAAGATGGGCCGCGTAGCGAATAACCACGTAGAAGGGGCACCACATCAAACATTGCTCGTGTTAGACGGTACTACAGGTCAAAATGCAGTAAGCCAAGCTAAATTATTTGGTCAAGCAGTACCAGTAAATGGTATTGTTGTGACTAAGCTTGATGGCACAGCAAAAGGGTGGCGTAGTTATCTCTATTAAAGAGGAATTAGGCGTACCTGTTCGCTGGATTGGCGTTGGCGAAGGCATGGATGACTTGCGTCCATTTAATGCGAAAGAATTTGCTAATGCACTATTTAATAAAGGAATGATTCAAGGTGACAAATAAATATAACCGGGAATTCTTACTTGAATATGTAGAATCTGAAAATAAAAAAAATGAATGTAATGTTAGCCTAGAAAATATGGAAAAGATTGTTGGCTTAATCGAGTATTTCGGCATTGAATTATATCGCCCTATTACAAGATTGCTACTTTCAAACTGGGAAGAGATTACAGAACGTATTAATAACTATACTGAATCAGATTGGATGATGGCTGATGAAATCCAAAAGACTACGCCTACATTAGCATCGTTTCTCCATTGCTATGCTCATTGAAGTATTAGAAGGTGAGGATACGTTGAACCAAGCAGAAAATGCAGGTCGCCGTCTATCGGAGGAAGAGCTCAAAGCTATCCGTAAACATCAGGATGAACAGTAATGAAGCATAGTACATATAATTACGAGGGGGGGCAACCATTTAAAGTGGAGGCGCCCTTTACGCCTACAGGGGACCAACCAACTGCGATTCAGTCTTTAACAGAAGGTATTGAACGCGGTGAATGGGCTCAGGTTTGCTCGGTGCTACTGGTACAGGTAAAACCTTCACAATGGCTAAGGTTATAGAGGCCGTTCAAAAGCCGACTCTGATTATTGCCCATAATAAAACTTTAGCTGCGCAGCTATGTAGTGAGTTTAAAGTTTCTTCCCTAATAATGCGGTAGAATACTTTAGGTCTTACTATGATTTCTATCAACTGAAGCGTACATTCCTTCTAGTGATACATATATCGAGAAGGATGCGTCTATTAATGATGAAATTGATAAACTGCGACATAGTGCTACAATGAGCCTCTTTGAGCGCCGCGATGTGATTATTGTTGCCTCTGTTAGCTGTATTTACGGCTTAGGTGACCCTGAGGACTATTCTGAACTTGTGTTGTCCTTGCGCTTAGGTCAGACGAAATCTCGCGATGAAATTCATCTAAACTAGTAGATATTCAATATACGAGAAATGATATGAACTTTATCCGCGGTACCTTCCGTGTACAAGGGGATACAATTGATATTTTCCCTGCTGCTTATAGTGAAAGAGCCATTCGTGTGGAGCTCTTCGGCGACGAAATCGATCGCCTTGTAGAGGTAGATGCTTTGACTGGTGAAGTCATTGCAGAGCGTAAGCCTCGTTGCTGTCTATCCAGCATCTCACTATGTAACGACAAAAGAGAAGATGAATATTGCTGTAGAGCGTATTGAAGCCGAATTAGATGAGCAGTTGGCGAAGTTAAAAGCTGCTGACCGTCTATTGGAGGCTCAGCGCCTAGAACAGCGTACTCGTTACGATATAGAAATGATGCAAGAAATGGCTATTGCTCCGCATCGAAAACTATTCCCGTCATATGTCTGAACGTAAGGCTGGGGAAGCACCGTTTACATTGATTGATTATTTCCCAGATGATTTCCTCATCATGGTGGACGAATCTCATGTGACGATGCCTCAAGTTCGTGCTATGTACAATGGTGACCGTGCCCGTAAAGAATCACTGATTGAATATGGCTTCCGTCTGCCGTCTGCGCTTGATAATAGACCTCTTCAATTCGATGAATTTGTAGAGCGTATCAATCAAATTGTATACGTATCGGCTACACCTGGCCCATACGAAATGGAAGTACAAACGAATATTGCAGAACAAATCATTCGTCCTACAGGTTTATTGATCCATCCATTGAGATTCGTCCTATTAAGGGACAAATGGATGACTTGCTCGGTGAAATTAATAAGCGTGCTGCCAAGAATGAGCGTGTCCTCGTTACGACCTTAACAAAGAAAATGGCAGAGGATTTAACAGAGTTCTTGAAGGAAATGGGCGTCCGCGTTCGATACCTCCATTCGGGTATTGTTACCATCGAGCGTGCTGAAATTATTCGGGATTTACGAGCTGGTGTATTCGATGTACTAGTTGGTATCAACTTGCTTCGTGAAGGTCTTGATATGCCAGAGGTTTAGTGGCTATCTTAGATGCGGATAAGGAAGGTTTCTTGCGTTCCGATACGGCTATGATTCAAACTATCGGTCGTGCCGCTAGTAATGTGAATGGTCATGTTATCATGTACGATCGTGTAACAGGTTCTATGCAGCGCGCCATCGATGAAACAGATCGTCGTCGTGCGTGCAAGAGGCTTATAATATTGAACATAATATTACGCCTAAGTCAGTCTCTAAAGATGTAAAAGAGCTTATTGAGTTGACGAAAATTGAAGAAGATATGGTCACTGACGGAAAGGATTTTTCACCGAAGAAAGGAAAAAAGAAATCTTCTACAACGGGTATGGACCATGGACACGAACCATATGTACAAGATATATCTACTCCTAAGGTGGCAGATATAACGCCAGAAGAGTTATTCAATAAAATTGAAGAACTAGACCGTCAAATGAAGGCCGCCGCTAAGCAGCTTGAATTTGAAAAGGCTGCAAAACTTCATCAATTAGGGGAACTACGTCAGCAATGGTCCGATATGCATAGTGCAGGAGATAGCAAGTTAAAAAAAACCTGCATCAACTAAAGGTAGAAAGCGGACTAGCTCAAAGAGTAATTAGGATTGTAATAAAACACATAGATTATATAGACTATATGTGCGATAATATACATATATTATTTCATGTTAGTAAACGGAGAGATGATGCCGATTGGTATCATCTCTTTAAATAGGGAACATAATGAAAGATCAATTGATAGTAAAAGGTGCGCGTCAGCATAACCTTAAAATATAGATATATCCTTTACCACGGGACCAGTTTATCGTGTTGACAGGCCTCAGTGGCACGGTAAATCGTCTTTAGCATTCGATACAATTTATGCAGAAGGGCAACGACGCTATGTAGAGTCTTTATCTGCTTATGCACGACAATTCTTGGGACAAATGGATAAACCTGATGTAGACTATATTGAAGGTTTGTCACCAGCTATTTCTATCGATCAAAGACCACAAGCCGTAACCTCGTTCTACAGTTGGTACTGTAACGGAGATTTACGATTACTTGCGTCTATTATTTGCTCGCGTAGGTCATGCTCATTGTCCTGAATGTGGTAAGCCTATTACACAGCAAACAATACAACAAATGACAGATGATGTAATGAACTTTCCAGAAGGTACTAAGATTTTAGTATTAGCACCCTATGATTCAAGGGAAAAGGAGAGCATAAATCTGTCTTTGAACAACTTCGAAAAGAAGGCTTTGTTCGTGCCCGTGTAGATGGCGCTGTACGTACATTAGATGAAGAGATTGTATTAGAAAAAAATAAAAAACACTCTATCGATATCGTAGTAGACCGTCTCGTTGTAAAAGAAGGTATTGAATCTCGCTTAGCAGACTCTATGGAGACCGCATCAAAATGGGCAGAAGGCATCGTGGTTATCCAAGAGGTAGATGGACCTGAACACATGTATAGCCAACACTTTGCATGTCCAGATTGCCATATTTCCTTACCGAAGATTGAACCACGTATGTTCTCCTTTAACAGTCCATTTGGTGCCTGCCCAGCTTGTTTGGGAATTGGCTCTACCATGGAAGTAGACGAAGAACGCGTTATTCAGATGGATCTATTACCTTTGCCGATGGTTGTGTACAAGCGTTGAGTTCTAACCCTAATGCATGGTTTATGCGAGTAGAAGGTCTATTAAAAGCTAATGGATACTCTTTAGATTCTACCTATGATGAATTGCCAAAAGCATTACAGAAAAAAGTAATGTACGGTACGACAGATAAGGTTGCTTTCACGTACGAAAATATGCGCGGTGAAGTGAAGGAATTCTTTACTGAATACGAAGGTATTTTACCGATGGTAAAACGCCGTCATAGTGAAGCCTCTACAGATTCTATGCGTGAAGAGTTTGAAAATTTATGTCCATTAAGCCTTGTACTACATGCCATGGAGCTCGTCTTAAACCTGAAGTATTAGCAATAACCGTAGGGGATAAGAACATCAATGAAGTGACGCAATTAACCATTAAAGAAGCACTGGACTTCTTTGGTAATTTACAGTTAACAGAGCGGGAGCAAGTGATTGGTGCTCAAAATTTTAAGGAAATCAATGCTCGTCTAGGATTCCTTAATAATCTAGGCCTCGATTACCTTACTATGAACCGTAGTGCAGGTACTTTGTCTGGTGGTGAAGCGCAACGTATTCGTCTAGCTACGCAAATCGGCTCTGGTTTGGTAGGTGTATTGTACATTACTAGATGAACCGTCTATCGGGTTACACCAACGAGATAATGATCGACTTATCGATACCTTAAAAGGGTTACGGAACTTAGGTAACACCTTGCTCGTTGTAGAACATGACGAAGATACGATGCGTGCGGCTGACTATCTCGTGGACATTGGTCCCGTGCAGGTGAACATGGCGGTCAAATTCATTGCTCGGTATGGTAGACGAAGTGATGAAGGTAAAAGACTCTATTACTGGTCAGTATTTGAGTGGCCGTAAATTTATCGCCCTTCCGGAAGAACGTCGTAAACCAGGTAAGAACTGCATTGAAATTCGCGGTGCTAAGGAGAATAATTTACAAAATGTAAATGTAAAATTCCTATCGGCCTATTTAATGTAGTTACCGGTGTCAGCGGTTCTGGTAAGTCTACCTTGATTAATGAAATTCTTTATAAAGGCTTAGCTAATCAATTATATCGCTCTAACCACAAAGTAGGGCTCATAAAGAAATCCGTGGTCTTGAACATATCGATAAAATCATCAATATCGACCAAAGTCCTATCGGTCGTACGCCTCGCTCTAATCCAGCTACCTATACAGGTGTATTCGATGCTATACGCGAGCTCTATAGTCAAACACCAGAGGCTAAGATGCGCGGCTACAAACAAGGTCGCTTTAGCTTTAACGTAAAAGGCGGTCGCTGTGAAGCTTGTCGTGGCGATGGTATTATCAAAATTGAAATGCACTTCTTGCCGATGTGTACGTACCTTGTGAGGTTTGTAGGGAGCCCGTTATAACCGAGAAACCTTAGAGGTTAAATACAAAGGTAAATCTATTGCAGATGTACTAGATATGACGGTAGATGATGCGGTTGAGTTCCTTCAGCGCTATTCCGAAGATCAATCGTAAAATGGTTACCTTGCAAGAGGTGGGTTTGGCTATATTCGTTTAGGTCAAGCCGCAACAACCTTATCTGGTGGTGAAGCACAACGCGTTAAATTAGCTACTGAATTAGCTCGTCGCAGTACAGGAAAACATTGTACATCCTAGGATGAACTGACTACAGGTCTTCACGAAGATATTCGCAAGTTATTACATCGTATTGCAACAACTCGTGAGGGTGGCGATACCGTTGTGGTTATCGAGCATAATTTTAGATGTGATTAAGATGGCAGACCACATCATAGACCTCGGTCCTGAAGGTGGTAATCGCGGTGGTACCATCGTAGCTACAGGTACACCTGAGGAAATCGTTATGAAAGAAAGCTATACCGGCAAATTCTGTAGGTCCCTGTATTAGAACAGACTAAGAAATTTATGAAAGCAGCTCAAAAGAAGAAATAATAGTGCGTACAAAGCTTAAAATCTACGAGGAAAGGAGGACATATGCCATCTGAAGAATTACTTCAGAGAAGGTCAGTCATTTGCCGACCACACCAGGCGTGTATTTCATGGCGCGATCAATATAACCGTATCATCTATGCTGGTAAATATTAATTTGCGCAACCGCGTACTGTTCCTATGTCCGCAATGATGCAAATCGTGCACCTAAGGTTGCGGCCATGATGAAGCGTGCGGTTGATGTAGAAATCATCAAACTAAGACGGAGATGGAAGCTCCTCATTAGAGAACACGCTTATTAAGGAGCACGAGCCTAAATACAATATTAGGCTTCGGATGATAAAACGTATCCGTACGTAAAAATTTCAGTACAAGAGGACTATCCACGGGTATATATGACGCGCCGTCTTGAACGAGATGGAGCCAAGTATTTTGGTCCTTTTACAGATGTAACATCTGTACATGTAGTATTGAAATTAATACGCCAGTACTATCCACTCAGGACATGTAAGTCTATGAAGGTGGAGCGACCATGTTTGCAATATCATATGCACTACTGTGAAGCACCGTGCTTTAATAAGATTTCTGTACTCAGATTACCGGAAGTATATTGACGAAATTGTAGAACTCTTTGAAGGTAAGCCTATACCATTGCTTAAAGAAATTAAAGAGAAGATGGAGCTTGCTGCAGAAGACTTGCGTTTTGAATATGCAGCACGTTATAGAGATCAGTTATCTAGTATTGAAAAGATACAAGAGAAGCAACGTATGGTTACACAGCGTGGCGACTTAGATGTGTTAGGTCTTGCAGTAGATACATCTATGGCCTGTGTACAATTACTGTTTATTCGTGGTGGTCGATTACTAGGTCGTGAGAACTACTTTGTACAACATGATGGAGATAGTGCTGAAACGATCATGACGGACTTTATCAAGCAATATTATGGGGATACGAACTTTATTCCTAAAGAGTTATTACTCCCTATGGATAGTACTGATAGAGATTTGTTACGTGAATGGTTTACGCAGCTTAAAGGCCAGAATGTAGACGTATCTGTGCCACAGCGTGGTTATAAGATGGACATGATTAAGATGGCGCATGAGAATGCGGAAACCTTCCTAGAAGAGCCGTCGTCAGTGGCAACATCAAATCGATAAGACTGGGTGGAGCCGTTAAGAAATTAGCGGAAGTATTGGACTTACCACGATTTACCATGAGCGTATGGAATGCTTTGATATCTCATACCCAGGTGCTGAAACAGTAGCATCTATGGTTGTCTTTGAAGGTGGCAAACCAGCGAAGAAGGAGTATCGTCGTTTTAAATTGAAAACTACGCAAGGTAAACCTGACGACTTTAAGTCTATGGCTGAAATCATGGAACGACGCTACGGTAAGGAAACAGATTGGCCTATGCCTGATCTTATTATTATCGATGGTGGTAAAGGTCAGCTCAATGCAGCATTGCCGTTGATTCGCGGTGTAGGTGTTACCGATGTGCCTGTTATCTCTTTGGCTAAACGTATTGAAGAGGTCTTTGTAGAAGGGCAATCTGAAAGTATCATCTTAAGCCATCACACACCAGAGCTTCAATTGCTTCAACAAATACGTGATGAAGCCCATCGCTTTGCCATTACATACCATCGTAAATTGCGGGGAAAACGCAATTTAGAATCTATTCTAGATCATATTGAAGGTATTGGGCCTAAGCGTCGAAAGGCATTATGGGCTCACTTCAATAGTTTAGAAGCCATGAAAGAGGCATCCATTGATGAGCTTTCAAAGGTGGACTCTATGAACTATAAGACGGCAGAAACACTATATAACCCTTCCGCATGTCTAAGGTAGAAAAACAAGATATGTTGAATAAAAAAGAGAGCATCTTTATTTAAGATGCTTTTACTGTATACGTATGTTATTTAGTTTTTGTTGACGCTGAATGTACCAAGTACGCCAAGTGAACAATACACCTGCTGCTAGTACGCTTAAGAAGGAGTAACCCTAATCCATACGCCAAATGGTCCATAATTAGGATTTTTAGCAAGGATATAAGCAGTAGGGAAACATACGCCCCAATACGATACGAGGGAGATGTATAGTACTACTTTTACATCCTTGTAAGCTCTTAGTATACCTTGTAATGGAGTACCGATGGCATCGATAGCGGAAAAGAATACGCCATATCCAAGGAATTGATAAATAAGACCATATACTTCATCATCATTTGTGAATAGGTCCGCAATATCATCCATATGGGTGAACGTAAAGGCACAAATGAGTAACGCAATGATGATGGCCATTACGCGAGCAATATAAGAATACTGAATGGCCTCTTTTTTACGCCCTGCACCAAGCTCGTAAGCAACGGCAATAGTAGAGGACATAGCAATACTGAGTGGTAAGCAGTAAAATACATTAGTAAAGGAAATAACCGACTGATGGGCTGCTACTACGGCAGATCCAAAGTGAACCATCAAGAGGCCAGCGATACTAAAGATACTGGCTTCTAAGAAGATGGAACCACCAATAGGAATACCCACATGTAATTGCTCACGAATATAGTGGAAGCTTGGACCTTTAAAGTCTTTATAAATACGATAACCTTTAAGCTTCGGATGTAATAGAATAACCAAGCTAAAGAGGATAAAGTTAGTCCAACAAGCACCAGCTAAACCGTAACCCGCGCCAACACCACCGATTTCAGGGAAACCGTAGTGGCCAAAGATGAGTGCATAGTTTAAGAATACATTAATCACAAAGCTTGTAAAAACGATAGTCATAGAGTAATGTGTTAAACCATGGGAATCAACTGTATTACGCAAAGTATTTACCCAAAGTAGAGGGAATAAACCAAGGGCAAAAGCTTTCAGATAACTAATGCAAACCTCAGCGGCAGCAGGTTCTAAATTTAACGTAGTCAGTAATGGGCGAAGACCCAATATACCGATTAGTAAAATGATAAATGCTAGGCCTGTACCAATGAAAAGACCTTGATGGAAAATCATGGAAATATCATCCGTCTTCTTAGCTCCCAATAGCTGAGAAATGATCGGTGTGATACCCATTAAAGTTCCTTGTGCAAAGATATAGAAGAGGAGCCATAAATTATATCCCGTAGCAACACCAGCTAAATCAGTCGTACTATATTGCCCCGTTAAAAAGATGGCTATAAAAGTACCACCTATAAGGGAAAATTGCGTTATGCACATAGGAGTAAATAGCTTAATGAACAACCATAACTTTTGTATTATAGAATATGTTTGATACATACTAACCTCCCTTTTATTGATATACTATACAATATCATAAAATCGCTTAATTTAATAGATAAAACCTAGGAATAATAGGAATTAAATCTATTAGTCCATAGCGGTTATATTGTTGATTTTGAGAATAAAAATAGTTATGAATTCTACTCATTAAGGTGAAGAATGTATGAGAAAAACGTATATATATGTTGATAATTGAATTTTACACTACCTTTACTATATCGATTATAATATATACACTATAATTTTATTCTAAGGAGGATACATTGGACATCTTAACTGTACAAGGCTTATTAGCGATGCTTCAAATCATCGTTATTGATATTTTATTAGCTGGTGATAATGCCATCGTTATTGGTATGGCGGCCCGTAACTTGCCAGCTCATTTACAGAAAAAAGCAATATTCTGGGGCACTGCAGGTGCTATTATTCTACGCCTTGTTATGGCATTCTTATTCGTTGAAGCGTTAAACAACATTCCAGCTCTACGTTTAGTAGGTGGTATCCTTCTTTTATGGATCGGTTACAAGCTTGTTGTTGATGATGAAAGCGAGCACAATATTGAGGCTAAAGATAACTTGCGCGCTGCTATCATGACCATTGTTATTGCGGACGGTATCATGGGCATCGATAATGTTATCGGCGTAGTGGGTGGCTGCTGGTGGTGACATGACATTAGTTGCTATTGGTATGCTTATCACTGTACCTATCATCATTTATGGTAGTACTTTATTTGTGAAAGTAATTGAACGCTTCCCAGTTATCCTATACGTAGGTGGTGGTATCCTCGCTTGGAGGTGCTGCTATGAGCGTGGAAGATAAATTGATTTCTCACACTGTTGAACCATATGCTTTGTTCATCAAAATCGGAGCTGTGATCCTCGTAGTAGGGGCATCTTTGGTAGCTAAAAAACTCAAGAAATAATAGAATACATCTCTTCTCCTAATCATAGGAGGAGAGATTTTTTATGTAAACTAATAGTTCTCTTTTAGGTGAGAAAATAGAAAAATTATGGTATAGTTAAGGGATAGTTATTGAATTAATCGTTTGAATTGAGGTATGTACAGAATGGAATTTTTAGAAGTTGCCACGTGGGTAACCATTGGTAAGATTATTTTAATTGATATTTTGTTGGCTGGCGATAATGCTGTAGTAATTGGTATGGCAGCAGGTAAGCCAGTCTAACTACAAAGAAAGCTGTTATCCGGGTACAGTAGGTGCCATTGTAATGCGCCTTGTATTTGCTACTCTTTAGTAGAGGCCTTACTTTAATTCCTCTTATCCACTTAGGTGGTGGTCTTGTACTTGTATGGATTGCCATTCAATTATTAAAAGGTGGGGATGAAGATGCGCATATTGAAGCTAAGAATTCATTAATGGGTGCCATTTGGACGATTATTGTAGCCGACGCTATGATGAGTATTGATAATGTCATCGGTGTAGTAGGGGCCGCTAAAGGTCATTTAGAGCTTGTTATTGCAGGTATGTTAATTACTGTTCCAATTATCGTATTTTGCTCTACATTATTTGCTCGAATTATTAATAAATTCCCTGCCATTCTTTGGGCTGGTGGTGCACTCCTTGGCTGGGTTGCAGGCGAAATGATTGTGGAAGATCCACTTCTTATGCCATATATTCAAGGTGAAGAATTACTCGTTAAATTCGGCACTGTATTCTTCGTTCTATTGTGACAGGTATGATTAAAATTTGGAAGAAAAGAGACGCGTAATGAACGGTACAAATCGTACATCTCGTAAAAAACAATCTAAACAACATAGAAGAAGTAATCGCTCTAATTCACAGCAAGCTATAAACGGCCAATTATCTAAAAAACAACAGGCTATTTTAAATGCGCCTGTTAAGTTTGGTGATGAAGTATTGGTAACTATTCATGGCATCGGTAGCAGCGGTGAAGGGTAGGTCGTAGATGACTTTTACTGTCTTTGTGCCTTTGCCTTACCTGGAGAAACTGTGAAAGTAGCTATTGATATGGTTAAAAAGAACGTATGCTACAGGTAGACTATTAGAGATTGTTACAATGGAGCCTAACCGTATCGATGCCAGCTGTGAACTCTATGGCTTCTGGGGATGCCAACTACAACACTATTCCCTATGAAGGTCAGCTTTAAAAAAAAACAATAAAAGGTGAAGGACGTTATTGAACGCATTGGTCATCAAAAATCCACTTGTTAAGCCTACATTAGGACTCAAAGAACCTTGGGCATATCGCAATAAAATGCAGATGCCTGTAGGCGGTACTAAAGGCGATATTCAAATGGGATTCTATGCGATGGGATCTCACGATATCGTGCAAGGTACAAACTGTCCTATTCAAGATGAAGGCAATAATATCATTGCTCAAGCATGTTATCAAATTGCTAAAGAATTTGATATCGAGCCTTATGATGAACATACTGGTAAGGGTGTACTACGTCATGTAATCGGTCGTATTGCAATCTGGATGGATGATTATTCTTGTAACTTCTACAGATTACTTACCACACCAAGAAAAGTGGGTAGAAAAATTAACAGAACGAATTTCTCAAGTAGAAACTATTGTTCATAACGTAAATAGTAAGCGAACTAATGTTATATTAGGCCCTAAAAATAATATCCTCTATGGGGATGGAACGATTACAGACCATATCAAAGATTTACGATTTACCTTATCTCCACATTCCTTTTTCTTCCAAGTTAATCCAGAACAAACTACAGTACTTTACGACCAAGCTCTTGAGTATGCGGACCTTAAAGGTGATGAAACTGTTATCGATGCGTACTGTGGTACGGGGACCATTTCATTGTTTTTGGCCCATAAGGCAAAACATGTTATCGGTATTGAAATCGTAGAACCTGCTATTATCAATGCTCGTGAAAACGCCCGACGCAATGGCTATGATAATACAGAGTTTATCGTTGCCGATGCGGCCGTAGAAATTCCAAAACTTTACAAGGCAGGCGTACGACCTGACGTTATCGTATTCGATCCAATCCGCGCAGGCTGTAAAGAAGAAGTCCTAACCTCTGCAGCTGGCATGGAACCAAAACGCATTGTTTACGTATCCTGTAACCCAGCGACCATGGCTCGAGACATTGAAATCCTTACACACTACGGCTATGAACTAAAAGAAGTACAACCTGTAGACATGTTTCCCATATGACCGCGCATGTCGAAGCTGTTGCTTTGCTTACTAGGAACGAAGTGACGCAGTGAGCATTAGCACTGGGCAGGGATGTCCAAGAATTAGAGCGAAGTGAAGAATGATTGGCTGCGTGCTACTGTAAACTGAAGTCCCAACATATAGATCTAATATAATTATTAAAATAGTGTAGACGAATTAAAATTTTTTGGAGGCACAGGTTATGGCTTCAAGTAAAGAATATTTAGATTTTATTTTAGAACAACTATCAGAGTTGGAAGAAATAACATATAGATCAATGATGGGAGAATACATTGTTTATTATCGCGGAAAAATTGTTGGTGGAATTTATGATGATAGGTTCTTAGTGAAACCTGTTAAATCCGCAATAGCATATATGCCAAATGCAAAATATGAGTTACCATATGATGGAGCAAAGGAAATGCTATTGGTTGATGATGTTGACAATAAAGAATTTTTAATGGCTTATTCAATTCGATGTATGATGATTTTACCTGTACCAAAACTAAAGAAATACTCAAATCTGAATTTGAGGGGGGATTGTTTTTATGTCAACAATTAAAATTGAAAACCTCACTTTCTCATATTATGGCTATGTAAAACCTGTATTTGAAAATGTATCATTTTCATTTGATACAAACTGGAAAACAGGACTAATAGGAAGAAATGGAATTGGGAAATCAACACTATTTAAGTTACTTTTAAATCAAGAAACTTATCAAGGTAAAATAAGTCAGGATGTTGATTTTATTAAATTCCCACCCAATTTAAGTGATACTTCAAAATTAGGAATTGAGTTATATAAAGAACTAATATCAGATGAGGAAGAATGGAAATTATTTAGAGAACTTAATTTGCTAAATGTAGATGAGAACCTTGTTTACAGGGGATTTGAAACACTTTAGGAGAACAAACAAAAATTTTTTTAGCTATTTTATTTACAAGAGAAGATGGTTTTTTACTTATAGATGAACCAACAAACCATTTAGATATGGACGGGAGAAAAATTGTAAGTGAATATCTGAAAAATAAAAAAGGTTTTTTAGCTTATATCTCATGATAGAGATTTTTTAGATGGTTGTATCAATCATGTTATTTCTATTAACAGGAATTCTATTGATGTCCAATCAGGAAGTTTTACATCGTGAGATGAAAATAAATTGATGAAAGATCAATTTGAAATTAGTGAAAACGAAAAATTAAGAAAAGATATTAAACGATTAAAAGAAGCTGCAAGACAAAGTAAAAACTGGTCTTATAAAATTGAAAATACCAAAAACTGGTGTAAAAGTATCAGGTGTAAAGCCGGATAAGGGGCATATAGGTCATCAGTCAGCTAAGATGATGAAAAAATCTAAGAATTTAGAGAATAGACAAAATAAGGCAATAGAAAAAAAACAAAATTTACTAAAAGATATTGAAACAAAGGAAAGTCTATTATTGCATCCATTACATCACCACAAAATTCTCTAATATCGGTTAGAAATTTATCATCATATTATGGAAAAAGACAGATATTAAGCGATGTAAATTTTGATATAAAGCAGGGAGATATAGTGGCTATATATGGGGGTAATGGTAGCGGAAAATCAACCTTAATTAAAATTTTATTAGGTTTAAATCACGAGTACGTAGGTGATGTAAAATTAGCAAGTAATTTAAAAATATCATATATTCCCCAAGATACATCCAATTTAACAGGCCACCTAAATGAGTATATTCATAAGCAAGGTGTTGATGAAACATTGTGCAAAACAATTCTTAGAAAATTAGATTTTGCAAGAGAATTGTTTGAAATGGATATGAAGAACTATAGCGATGGACAAAAAAAGAAAGTTTTAATTGCTGTAAGTTTATCAAAGCCGGCTCATATATTTGTTTGGGACGAACCATTAAATTATATAGATGTAATATCAAGAATACAGATTGAGGAAATTATAAAAGAAGCAAAACCTACACTTATATTTGTGGAACACGATAAGAGGTTTGTAGAAGATATAGCTAATAAAACAATACGATTATAAACTAAATAACAACTCTCAGTTTGTCGAGGTAATACCTTTTAACGATAACCTTATGCTATCGTTAAAAATTATGTGGATATATTCCCACATACAAACGCAACTACTTTATATACTTGGTGTTCACTCAATCCACGTTGAGGCGGTGGCTTTGATTTCTAGAAGGAAGCGACGCAGTAAGCATTAGCACTGGCCATGGATTACAGTTTTAGCTCTAATTATGTGAGGAATATTATGGATTTTATACATGATAGAAAGAGTAACATCCTTTTTAGTCTTTATGGTAGTAAAGTAAGTAGAATCAGAATTCATAATAGAACATTGACGTTAACAGTTGACGAATTATATCAATTGGTAGATGGTGAAGAAAGAGCATTTTCTGGTGAAATATCTTTAAAGACTGTGATGTGGACTTATGTAAGGTACTAATATTTAACAAAACCTTAGGTGAAGGTCGATTTAATGGAAAGTCCATTTGTTTACGTGGATTTTATGAATGAGTATGTAGACTCAGAATTTGAAATAATTACGGAAGGATATTTTGCAATACAACTACATATACAGGTTGGCTTTGATTGATGAAAACCTCCAGTATCTGTCATTATGTATATTTGGAATAGGGGATATGAGGTATCATGTAAAAAATAACCCTATTTTTTACCGATAAAATTATGCTAGATATAGGGAAGAGAAAGATTGATATAATATTTTATAGGTATTGAGAGCGTAGAGGAATCCAGCATTAACTCCCCATGATAACGCACGATATAATGGATTTGCACACTAGGAATAAAGAATCAATGAACCACCTGTAAACGGGGATTTGTTCACGGGCTATAAGCTTCTCCGTAGTACTAGGGCCAGAGTCTAGGTTAAGTGCTGGCTTCACTACGTTCGCCGCATAGCCATTGACGTAACGGTCCCCTTTAAAGGATATGTATTACTTGCTACCCCTTTAAAAGGGTCCTCATATTCTTTACACTGTTTATCTTCATTTGTCATGTAACTCTTGCTCACGTATATATTTTTTACGGTAGCTTCATTTAATCCTACCGTACTTACATAATATCCCTCGGACAAAAGTGTCTTTCAAATTTATACTTTTAAGTTTGCGTGTTTATCGAACATCATTAGCGCACTCTTTTACCCTTTTAAATATCCCATAAAAGATGAAACTGATATTTTAGGTGGAATTCTAACACTAGCATATGCACAATGATTCATTATAAGCTCCCCTATAATCTTGACGCCCTTATATTCACATAAACGTCTCAGTATTTCACGTAAACTATTTCTGTATTGATTATATATAACTTTACGTCTATACTTAGGTGTAAATACTATGTGGTAATTTGCATAACCATTTTGTGTGCGCAAGTATTCCTGTGTCTTTGTTGTTATATAAAATCAATCTCTTTGTATATAATGCGGCTTGAACACCTACACTTTATAATTTAAGCAAGGTGATTTTTTGTATAACTTTGTTGCTGCACCGCATAGCGGGTGGAGTTTATAGATTCATGACTAATGTCGCGAACCAGTCTAAAGACAATAATAAAATAATACCTTGTATTATAAGTTTATGGAGTTAACTATATATGGCCTGGCTAAAACCAATGGATTATAAAACAAGAGTATATGGAGTTAAGCTTAATGCAACTGTTAGGTGAGCATATACGCTTAGATTTTAATCCTCTAAAAGTTACTGATAAATTCTAATTCCTCACCAAATTCAGTTGGATCATATTGTTATAGGAAGCCATTACGAGTTTATAGTCCAGATTTTGATGTTTTAGTTTTATTTTAATCAAGTATATCCCATTATAGATGCATCAGATAATTGAAAAGAGATAGCGTTGACGTATGCTTTGATAATTGGATTAAACAAGATGATTGGATTAAAATAATTCATAATATTGAAGTCAGATCTTATAAACTTTAGTAAAGATGCATTAGAGTTTTAAACTCATGTATTGTTTGGGAAAAGGAAATACTTTAATATACATCTGTTATAGTTATTGAAAGTAATCTTTAAAAGAAATACAGTACTATTTAGGAGGATCTTTACAATTTTGAAACCTAGAGAGTTGTGAAAAAGCTTGGCAGGAGATAGCAAGTAAATTTCCTGATTTTAAGGTAGTTAGTAAAGGTCAGAAGTTAAAGAAAACCTCTAAGAATAAAGACCTCATCTTTGAAATCTACTTTCAAGCTAATAGAAATAACTATGCAGATAGCGTAGAGTTTGTTCCACATATTGCCATTTATTCTAAATCTATGAAAAAGCTAATATTCATAACGGGTTTATATGGCGGAGAATTAGGTCGTTTGTTAAATAGAACGGAATGGCATTGGTATCAATTAGCAGGTGCTAGCTATCAATATACTGTAGATGAAGTTAGCAAGTTATGTGAGGAATATATAATACCGCTATTTGGTGGTTTTGAAGATACAGAACGTAATATTGAAAACTTATAGAGGGAGATATAAACGATTATAATCTACCATATTATATTTATCATTATGGTGGAAAAGATAAAGCTCAACAATATTTTAATAAAATAATCAAAAATTTGGAGTTAAGAAGTATGTATTGACTTTTATAATCAGTTGAAAGACATGCCAAAAGAAAATATTTCATTAGATAAAAGTGAGTTTTATGGCTCTGCTATGATTAAATTTGCATATCTTAATGGAATTGAAATAGAAAATATAATTAAGCCCTTCGCTTATGCGAAGGGCTTTTACTATACACTCATACTTATAAATGTAATATAATGTAATTAGTGATAATCATTTTAAATATATAGTTCATGGAGAGTGACATGATACAGTTAAAAGATTTAGGTACATTTGAATCTGTGCCCCATATCAAACAGATATTGTAACAGGAAATATTAGCGCTTTAGAAAATGCATTAGCCAATGGTTGGGATATTAATATACCTATAGAAATTGGTGAGTATAGGAGCATACACCTTTAGAATTAGCCTTTGTTATGTGTTGCTTTGCCAAGTATTCAATGGTTAGTGGAGAATGGCGCTAATCTTAATGATGAAGAAAATCCAAGTTTCTTATTAGCTGTACGTATGGTAATAAAGAGATTATCGACTATGTTGTGACTCATGGTGCTAATTTTCACGCCTTGAACCGTGTAAAAGTAGATGCCTTCGAGCTGCCTTATATGGCAAGAAATATAATCATTTACAGATTATTCATGACTTAGGCCATACGGTACAGAAGTATGGCGGTAAAGCTTTAGAAATGCCATTACAGATAGAAATTATGAGGTTCTAGATTTCTTTATTCATAATGGTGTAGATATTAACTACAACAAGCCTGATTCTGTATATCCCTTTAAGCCAACCCCATTATGTGTAGCAGCACGGTATGTAGATTTAAAGATGTAAATACTTGGTAGAACATGGCGCTGACGTGACCATCACGGAAAAGGATGGTATGCGCGCCTATAGCATTGCTATTGAAAAAGGCGATATGGAAATGGCAGAGTATTTTAAATCCTTAGAGCCTGCTGAGTTTCATGATATACAAAATAAAATGGACAGCTAAAAGCCATTTAAATTACCAAAAGCATTAGTGAATTTTTAGCGGGCGAACAACTTTACTTTGAATTGCCGCACTCTGATTTTTATATCTATAGAGTTCTTCCCAATTCCATTGATACGATTCCATTTAAATTGTGGTCGTCGTAATCTATTGCGTTTATCTAAAGAACTGGGCGAGTATAACGAGTGGCAAATTGTGGGGACCCTAAAACTAAAAGATTTCTTGTTAAGGATGTAGAACATCAAGAACTACGAGAGCTTTGTAAATTTGATGAGTTTATGTCCGATATGGCAGGTCAATTAGAAACCTTATTTTAATGTATATCGTAAAGGAGAGGCAATACATATGACAGATACATTTGAGAAAACATATACGGATTGGTCCATTGATGTAGGCACCTATAAATATGAATGGATTACATTGAATGAGGTTGAGCAAAATCTATATGCTATTGAGGATCAAGAGCAAGACTTTGTAGTTATTTCTCCATCAAAGCCAATCGCCATAGATAATAAACAGTATAACTTTGTACAGGTTTGTAGTGATCAAGATACCGATTTATTACATATAGAGCTTAGTGTAACTAATGATGGCGACCGCGGCGCTATCATATATGGTAAGAATGAGCTGGGCCATCAAGAGGTATTACAGATAATAGAAGATTTTATTGCACATCGTAAGGTTCCTACATTAGATAGTTGGGAAATCGTGTTAGATTTAAGACCTAAGATGGAAAGCCTGTAAAGAATACTGTGGAGCTTATTATGTTATATACACCGAATAACCTTTTGTATAAGTATATTCGCTATCGATTTAGACGGATTCAGATAGAATGTAATATGGTATACGATGTAACACTAGAGGAAGAAGATGAGATTTGCCGTGATCTGTTAAAAAAGAGAGCGAAGATATTGATTCCAGTTGGCATATTATATTGTTTGATTTTTGCTGTAATTTTTGTTTGGCTATTAGGAACAAGTGAAGAATTAAACCCGCTAATGCAATGGGAAATAAAAGTCTTTGACTATGTCACACCAATTTTAAATACCATTGATTTTAAATGGTATGCATATTCCCTTGACCTATTGAGAGTAGCACTTATTTTAGCGCCTATAGGGATTATAAATGTATCTCCTTATATCATTTTTTCATATATGGTTGATACCATTTTGATACGACGCAGGGTAAAAAGCTTTAATTAAAGAATATTACAGTGATGAGAAACCATTTGGTTAAGATAATCTATGAACTAGGAGAGCGTATTATGAGTGATTTGAAAGACTTTAATTGGATCGGATTTTGGAATGATTGTGACTATGCATTTGAATCCTATATAGGTAAATCTGTTACTGATAAGGATATTAAGGATGCTGAATCTGAGCTAGGCTATACATTACCTGTAGCATATATTGAATTACTTAACAATCATAATGGCGGTGTATTGAATAAGAACTGCTTTATAAATAATAATGGCGACTGTGTGTATATGTAACAGGCATATATGGCATTGATAGAGATAAAAAGAATTCTATCTTGGACAGTTTGGCAACGAGTTTTGATTTCTAAATGGAGTATCCCCCTATCGGTGTCGTTGTAGCCGATACGATTTCTGGGGGCATGATATGATTTTCCTCGATTATCGTGAGTGTGGTCCTACTGGTGAACCTAAGGTAGTACGTGTTGACCAAGAAGGTGATTATTCAATCACTCTGTTAGCAGATAACTTTAGTGACTTTATTAAGAACTTATATATCAGTATAGAAGAGATTACGGATGAAGAGTTTCAATCTTTAAGTGATGCGGAAAAGGTTAAGCTCATTAACGAACAAGAGGACCTAGATACTGATCGTGCTATGGAGCTGTTAACTAACATAGGTATCGATAATTTGTCACCTATATTACTAAGCACCTTAGGACGTATGTATAACAATAATGGTCGACCAGAAGAGGCTATTGATTTATTTAATCGTATTGATGAAACACATCGCGATTGGTCTTGGTATTATCGGTGTGGCTATGCTCATGTCTTTAGCATGTGGTGAAAGCTACGAATCTGAACATGTACAGAAAGCTTTACAGTTAATAGAGACGGCCATGAAAATGACAAAAGAAGACCACTTAGATAAACAACTTGGTTGGTGTTGTGAAGTTGTAAAATATCTATTAACTCAAATTAAGCCAAAAGAGTACAAGGCGGATTATCCTGTGATATTTGAAACCATTGAGAATTTCTACGATAAGAAAAATAGTAAAGATACTACAGAACACATAAAAATATTGAAGATGTTAATGAATATGGAGAAGTTAATTATCCTACATATGATGAGGTTCATTGGGTATTTAATAAACATACGTATAGCAGAGAAGAGTTTTCAAAAGAATACAATAAAGCAGTAGAGAAATATGTAGATGATGAAGCAGACGACGATAGATTAGAAGAACCGGAAATTCTAGTAACCTATGAAGCTTGGATTGAAAGTACAGACCAACTCTTTGATAATGAACGTGTAAGCGACGAAGAACTACTTGAAGACGATAAAGAAGACGGTATGTGGCAAGTAGAAATCATGGCTCATCTCGTAGCGGATAATGGTACATATTTTACAAGAGAAGAGTTGCCTTTAAATTGCATAATCTAATGGCCAATAAAGAACTCAGGGGATCACGTATTCTTTAGAAGGTATTGAATACGAAGGCCATGAATGTGAAGGCTACGGGCTTATAGATAACGAAGATGGATTACCTGTATCTCTATATATGCTGTGGTAGCTAACTAATAGAGATATAAGATTATTCCCGCCATGCGAGGGGCTTTTACTACATACTTCTAGAAAGTATATACTTTTGTGCTTTAAGCTACGTTATTTTATATAGCCTTAATGTAAAATATTGAGAAAGTATTTTAGTGGATTTTGAAATTAGCATTGATAAGGAGAGAGAGGATGCCTAAGGAGTGAAAAATGAACCCGTATATAATGAGATATTGTGATTATAGACTCTTTATGAAGGTTTAGAATTTTGTTGGGATGAGAAACCATCAGGTGATTATTTAGATACTGTAAAGTTCTTGCCAAAAATTACCATAAAAATATTGATAAGATTGCTGCTTTTATGCTTGAAGACATTCTGAGAAATGTATGATGAATCTATTACTATAGATGATGTGAAAGAAACGGATCGGTATCCCTCAAATCGATCCAGAGCTAGGTACCGTAACCTCCATTGTGAACAAACCTCGATTATAATGCATATATTTTGCTTTGAATTTTAACGATGAGTTTGAAGATTTAAATTACTTTGCTTATTGATGGTTGATATATTGCCATAAAATGGCAAAAGAGCTACTCTTTAGATACATAGATTAGTTTGGTGTTGCAGTAGTAGAGCACTATTAACCCTATTAGTTCAAAGGATGACAAGGAGGATTATCCCATGATTTTGATACCATAAAAAGCTGTTTAACAAGGATGAGAATACTGAGCAGATTGAATCCCCGGTAATTGATAAAGATGGCAATAAAATATATGAAGGTTACTATCATGAGTTTAAGGGAATTTGGGTTTTCAATAAAACTACTTATACTAGAGAAGAGTTTAAGTTTTATGAATGCTTAGAAGAGCATAATGTTAATCGTGATAATTTTACCGCCATTAGTAGAGCCTGAAATTTTGTAAGCTATGAAGCATGGATTGAAAGTAAAAGTCAGCTTCACTCTAATGAATACTTGTACGAAGACGATGAATTAGAAGAATACGATAAAGAAGATGGTATGTGGTGTTGAAATCTATGCTCGCCTAAAAGCAGATAATGGCCAGTACTTTACTACTGAAGAGCTTTTCAAGCTACATAACTTAATGGCCATAAAGAACTCAAGCATCATGTATTCTTTGAAAATCTAGCCTATGATGACCATGAATTCGATACTGACGATGCCGACGATGTTCTGATGATGATGAAGGTACCCTGTATTTGTCGTATGTATTTGGTAGCTAGTAAATAGCTGTTTTGTTATAAACTATTATTTTAAAATTAGTCAGTTATTGTTTTGTGATTATTATTTTGTGTTGTTTGTTATTATTATGATAAGATGAGTTCATATATACATAATGATATGAGGGGAAGTGTATTGTATGTCTAAGGAGTTGAGCACAATTTTATCTCTTTGTCTGATGCTGAACAGTTACAAACTATTAAAAGATCTTAATGATATCGGTCAAGAGGAAATCATTATCGATGTATTGACGGGGTTGGCATCGATAACTTATCTGTACCTTTATTAGGCGAGCTTGGTAGAGCACTATAGCAATAACGATAAACCAGAAGAAGCTATTAAAGTATTTAAGACCATCGATACAGAACATAGAGATGCAGTGTGGCATTTTATCGTTGTGTTTACTCCCATGGATCTATTGTTTCTACTAATCATGAGGCTTTATACATCAGAGAATATGCAACAGATGTTAGCTTTAGTAGATAATGGTGGTACGATTAGCGACTCAAAGAAGGTCGCAAATGATATAAAGGAATACTGCTTTGAAGTCATGGATATGTGCCGTTTACAAATGGATTTTGAAAAATGTGAAGTTGACTATCCTGATTTATGCTTAAACTATAGCAAGTATATAGCAGAGAAAAAGAAGAAAAGAGAAGGTGTACCTCGTCAACGAACGATCACTGTAGAAGAAATTTTAGCTACAGACGATATGTGGACTATAAAATGAGCCTGCCTATTGACTATCAATATTTATGGTTCATATGATGACTATTTAGAATCTGCAAAAGGCTTCACCGTAGAGCAAAGATATCTTAACGCTATATGCTGGTATTTCGCTGAGGTTAATAATGGTGGTCATCATCAGTTCTTCTATAACTCTACAGGCATTGTATGGGAAGATGCTCTTGCAGGGTTACGCCTCCAAGATGGATATAACTAGCAGATAATTTACAATCCGTAATCGATTACTTTGGCGGTTCTGTCCCATTTGATAGAGAAGAACGATGGGCTATTTTAAAAGATTGGGACGATGAAGTATTTGATTTCCTCGATAAAAAAGATGATGTATTATATGAATATGAAGGCATCTTTGAAGATGTATTTGTACATGAACATCCTGAATTATTTGTATTTGATGGAACCTATACAGTCTCAGAATAATATTGGTGTATAATTAACACATATATAGTTGTTTCACTCATGATGTTTACTTTCATCAAATTATATTAGAGGTATTACATGTTAGATAAACAAGGCGTATATGATTGCCTACGTGACCATCATATCGATTTTGAAATTACATCACGCACCACTATTTAGTATGGATGATAAGCCTAATGTAGAGTTGCCATATCCTGAGTGGGATGCAAAGAATTTATTCATTCGAGACCATAAACGGGAACATTATTATTTGATTACCGTTCGTGGTTCTAAGCGTATCTAAAACAGTTCCGTACATCATAATAAAAGATTTCCTTTGGCTCAGAGGAGGAGCTATGGGATATATTAAAGATTAAACCAGGTCACGTATCTCCATTCTGTTTACTTCACGATGAAGCACGGAAAGTTCATTACTATATTGATGCGGATTATAAAGATAATCTAATCGGTATACATCCAAATCAAAATGATGCTACCGTATGGCTACAGGGAAAAGACTTAGTTAAACTTATTGAAGAACATGGTACAATAGTAGAATATATTACATTGTAATCTTGAAGTACTTAGGAGCATTTAAGAACGTCTATGAATAGAACATTATTAAAACGTATAATAATTACATCTGCTATTGCTATATTAGGTGTTAGTACATCCTTTGCGGCGCTCGTTATGGAACGTGATGAAGGTTTAGATACAGCACCTAGTGTAGGCATGTATCGCTATCAGGTGCCTACAGAGTTACAGGGCACATATAACAGTGCAGGTGTTGCCAATCTAACAGCATCTATGGAGAAAGAACCTAATACATTATCTATGAATGTAGCGCATGTAAAAGGCAATCCATCTGAGTCTTATGTAGTAGAAATTTATAAAGATTTAGCTGCTATTGAAGCACATCGCAAATCTGATCATTATCAAGCCTTTGTTAATGAAGTAGGTTCTAAATTAACAAATCGAAAAATGTATGATGTACAGTCTGTACTATTGTTTGAGAAGAAAAGATGCTTTATCTATTGTCAATGATGGTAAGGCAATAGTGACTTTGACTGAGTTTACTGTTGATAGCAATGAAATCGATACGGTACAACGACAATATCAACTCGATATTGAACGGGCCGTACGCGATGATGCGGGTTATAAGGCCGGTTATGTGCTTCGTGAAAGAAATGTAAAAAATCATTGGTATATTATCCAAATTTATAGTAATCAAGACGCCTTAACAAAACATTTGAATAGCCCAGGCTATCGCTTTATGATGAGCCAAATCCAAGGTAGTTCTACAAAACGTTACCACAAAGGTACTAGATGGGGATGTCCTCGTCAACCATGGGGCCAAGCATTTGTAAGACCTTAAAATTTTATTTATATGAAAAACTGCTAATTTTAGATTAGCAGTTTTTTTGAGGTTTCAATGAATTTTAAATATAGAGTTTTTTATTATGTTGATTAGTGATACTAAATTATTAGTAAAATAGTATTTAATATAAGAAAATATCTAATTAATATAATTCTATGATTAATAAACTTGAGAAAATTTATGAATCATTTTACATGATAAATGGATTAGCCTTGATGAAGCTGCTGAGTATTTAGGTATTAAATCTGTACCATTACGGAAATGGATAAAAGATGGTAAGAATGTACCTAGTCATAAAATCGGTCGATTGTGGAAGTTTAAATGCTCAGAATTGATCGTTGTTAAAAGTGGTAAAAGTGTAATTTAGTGAGGTAAAGATGATAAAACTTGCGACTGCATTTAGTGGGATTGGTGCTATTGAACATGCCTTAATGAGAATGGGAATTAAACATGAACTGGTGTTTGCATGTGATAATGGTGATATAGATATATTAACTAAGAATATTGATAATGATATTGATGATATTAATAAGGAATTATTTCATTATTAATAAAAGAGATTAGCTCTAATAATAATGTAGATGATATTTATAAAACGCAATTAGAAGGAATGCTAATTGCCACAAAAGAATTTTATGATGCAGAAAATCAACTAAACTTAATTAGTGAAAAAAATAACAGATTACTTATTAATACGGTTAAAAGTTTATTAGATGGTGAACTCATCAAAGTTAATAGAAAAAGAATATGCAAAAGGTTAGATGATTTAAATAAAGGCTCTTATGCAAATAAACGTCTTAAAGAGCTTTTACTTTTATTATTAATTTCTAACGAACTTCGTGATAACTATGAATTTATAAATCAACTAAATCTATTAGATAATATTGAAAACTGCTAATTAGGTTTGATAATGATAATGGTAGAAAATTAATAAGAAGTATTATAGATTTATCTAAGCGGACGAGCATGCTCCATGAGAAAATTAATTATTTACATGTGCAAAAACAGTTAAATTTAATGGGAATGATTGGGACTCTGTAAAAGTTTGTAGATTCATTATATTCAGGACAAGAGAAAAGAAATAAAGCAATTAAGTTATATGGAAAATTATGATTTAGATAATGATTCTTTCACTGAATATTGTTTCTTTAGGATGGTAAACAGTATAAGGGAAAAGTCCATCTTTTGTTGAGGCAGCCCATGCCAGTCATTTAGCTTTGTTGGAAAGCAAAGAGGACTAGATGATACTCGAGGAACTTTATTTTATGAGTATGCTCGGTTAATTGATGAGATTAAACCTAAAGTTTTATATATGAAAATGTTCGTGCGGTAATTTCTCATGATAAAGGAAAGACCTGGGAAAAGATGCAACAGGTTTTTAATGAATTAGATTATGATTTTAGTTGGGATATTTTAAATGCTAAGGATTATGTAATACCACAAAATCGAGAGCGGCTTTTGTAGTAGGTTTTAGAAAAGATTTAAATCTTGATATAAAATTTGTTTTCTGAAAAAATAAAATTAGAAAAACGAATGCAAGATTTTTATTAGATAATGCACCAGGAGGCTATTTTCGCCTAAAAAAGGAGTTAATTTTGTAACTAGTAAAAAATCTTACAAAGAAGTACACTCAAATTGATGGAGATGTACAACTATGTCAAAAAGAAAATCAACAATTTAATTGGCATGGAGATTTTGTATTTCAAAGTGTTGAAGATGCAGAGAAAAATCATATAAAAGATTTAGAGAAATATTATCTTTCTGAAAAGGTTAGAAAATATGTTTTGGCCACGGACAAAGAATTTTTTTATAGTAAACCTGAAACTGATTTAGAAATAGCTCGTCCATTACTTCTACCACAATGCATAAAATGCATAGAGCTGTGTGTTGATAATTATGTTACAACCTGAAGGTCGATTGCGAAAGTTAACACCAAGAGAGTGTTTAAGATTGATGGGTTTCTAGATAGCTTTAGAATTGTAGTTTCTGATACAGCCATGTATCAACAGGCTGGAAATAGTATAGTAGTTGATGTTCTTATTCATATTATGGAAGAAATATTAAAGTGCTATCCTAGTTTTAGAGATTAATATTGAGGGGAATTCATGTCATTTACACCATTTGCTAGATGGAGGAATTTTACGTTAGAATTTAAAAGCGTTATTATCTGTATATCCAGATATGTCTCAGCAGCTCCTGGTCTGAAGCTGGTGAAATTATTGAGAACTCATTAAGTGGTTATAAGAGAACAGCTTATCAACAAGCTTGTCAGTTTGGTATCGAAGATGATCAAATGATAAATTTAGAGTTCATCAATACTTATATACTTTTAATGATGATAATCTTTTAAAATATCTTGTTTTGGTTTAAAATCTATTGTGCACCAAATCCATATGTAAGATCAGATGACCCACCAATTATTCTTTACTGTAGAATATGTCAAGATATTCTAAATAGTGAAACTCATTCTATCAATTTTGAAAATTTTATAGCACAATATACAGGTCAGAAGTGATGATATCTTTTAAATGCGGTTAAAGCCTTTGGAACTTCTATAAAATATAAAAAGAGAATAACCATCATATTTTATATGTTGAAGATACATCGATTGATGATGTAAAAAGAACTAGACTTTATTTTATCGAATTTTAATATTATCGAGCCACTATCAAAGTCTGAATTTTTGAACGTTTTCATATGAAAATTTTGTAAGTTTTATAGCTTTGATATTGATAATTCAGTTGAAGATCAATTAGTGACAGAATTATCTTTTGATAGTATAAGAAATTGGGCACAATTTCTTATAAAGTATATAGAACGAGTAGATAATTTTAAAAGATTAGAGACTCTTTGAAGTAACAGATAAAAATAAAAATTAATACCGATGATATGGGAGAAAATTATCTGAATTTTGTATTTATTAGACCTTTCGTCTAATGTATATGATAGTGGATAATAGAATATTTAGAGATTATGAGTATAATCTTATAATTAATAATGAAGTTGTTAATTGTAAATTATCCACTCAGTGGGTTAGTACTCGATTTAATTGGTAAGGAATATAATGCAAATTATATAAATGCTTTAATCCAACTAATTAACAAACAGTATGCTGATGTTTTAAATATTTATGAATCTAATGGCAAATGGTATTTAAAATACTTAAAGCAAAAATTTAAAGTTTGAGGATTTCTGGATATTTTTAGTTCAAGATTTGCGCATCGCTACATTACTGCTCTTTATGTCTAAAACCATTTATTATTTTGTCCGTAATAGTGGTACAGGAAAACAAGAATAGCTAAGTCATTTGCTCAATATTTAGAAGTAAAATGGGAGAGAATGAAAAATGGATATTAGTCCCTGTTGGAGCTGATTGGACTGATAATACAAAGATTCTTGATTTTATAATCCTCTTGCAGATAATGGTAAGGGTAAGTATGAGAAGTCTTCAATATTGAGACTAATTGAGTTAGCAAATCTTCCCGAGAATAAAGATATTCCATTTTTTATAATAACTGATGAAATGAACTTAAGTCATGTAGAACGATATTTTGCTGATTTTTAAGTCATATGGAGACCCCTGAAATTGATTTTATTCCTCGATGGTTATAGTGGTTCGTTAAAATACCCAAAAATCTTTTTATAGTAGGTACAGTTAATATTGATGAAACAACATATATGTTTAGTCCTAAAGTACTTGATCGTGCAAATGTTATTGAATTCATACCGAGAAGGAATCTGTATTAGATTTATTTAAGACTCCTCTTAATAGTAAGAACAATATTCTAGTAGCTCATAGTAATTTTGCAAAAATTATTTTTAAATAAATCTCTAGATATTAGAAATGATTATAGTAAATTAAATGATGATATAATTTTAGAATTACAAGGTATATTTAGTACTCTTTATGATTTATTAGAAAAAATGCGGATATGAGTTTCTTTATAGAACTGTTCGTGAAATCAGACAATATATTTCTTGCTGCTTATGAACTCACCTATTAATGAAAGTGATTTTAATCTTAATTCTGTATTAGATGAAGCAATTATTCAAAAATTCTTCCTAAAATTCATGGTAGTAGAAGAGAAATAGGAGAATTATTGGATGAGTTGGAGAAATTCTGTTCAGATAAAAAATTAGAGTTAAGTTCTTTAAAAATCCAAAGATGAAAGGTAAACTTGCAAAAAGTTCAGTATGCAAGTTTTATATGAATATTGCTGCCTTACGCTTTAGGGTAAATAATGATTATCAGGCCTTAATTTATCCTGTTGGAGCATACGATATAATAGACTGGAAGAATCAAGAGGCTTGTACTAGGTGAAGATTTTATAACCTATTTTATTTTGACGATTGTATTAACAATAGTATTTGTATTGATAATGGTTTAGATGGTGAACCAGTATTAACATTAGAAACCAAAAGATACATTATAAACTAGAAAGTCAAACTGCAGATATTGGAACAATATTTGAGTTACCAGTTTTACAGAATGAAAATAATAAGTTTTTAAAAATTGAAAAAGATAAAAATCTTATTACTTTTCAATATATAAATTATCTTGAAGAAGTAGAGTATCATTTAGTAATAATGGTAATAATCGCACTTTAGTATTTGAAATTGTTCCCTGATAAATTTGATTATGAAAGGATTATATTGAACTTTACTGAGTCGATAGCCGAAAGCTGCTCTGAATTATTATTAGAATATGTTTAATCTACATCTAATCCCTTTTAGTGTTTCCGATGAGGATTCAAAACTCTTTTAGAGCAATTTATTTTCTTACGAAAATTTTGCTATTCTGAAAATTTATTAGGTTTATTTGAGTCTATAAAACAGAATCCTGATCGATTATTAATTGAGGATTTGGAATTTAAATCTTTAGGTTCAGGCGTATTATCACGTAAGGTCTTTACGCAACCATTTTCTTATACAAAAAATTGGACTAAACTTGAAAGCGATGTATCAGGTAAATATTTTCCCGGTATTGTAGGGGTACAAAAAAAAGAGACAGTCTTGATACTATAGCGAATCGTTTCTTAAAATTTGCATTAGAAAGTTTCATAAGATTTGTAAAAACTTAACAGAAACGATTCCGCTAGTAAAGAATACAGCGCAATGCTTTGATGAGGTAGGCAAAAATCATGCAAAATATGTTAGAGTATTTTGCAAAATCATTTTGATGATATTGGTCGATTAGAAATATTACCACAAAATAATCAGGTGCTTCAGAAACGTAGAGGGTATTATGAAATCTTTTCTGCATTTTTAATGGTTGACTTGGCATTACAACTAGATTGGAAAGGTAAAGATTCTATATATGATGGAGAGTCTAAAAATGTAGCATTATTGTATGAATAATACTGATCTTCTTCGAGTTAAATAAAATAGTAAGGATGATAGAAGGCTGTAAATGTAATTAATACAAAAAGGAACCTTTATTTCAATTGATGATAATCGGTTGAGTATTTTATTAAAGTTATGTAAAGTCATGTCAGTCTTTTGTGATTGAAAATTTACATACTAGAATTAACTTATACTATAATCGAATATTTAGTCCCACTGATTTTAAATGTACTAAATATGAATATCATACTCTAGGCATTTTAGGCCTGATTATACAATAGCTATTTTCCCAAATAAAATACTACGCTAGTTCTGATAATGGGGAGCGAAAAGCACTTGAAGGGAGATATAAGCTATATTCATTTTGATGCAAATATCGTATTTCAGATATAACGTCTATTTTTTTAGTAATCAAAAACTAGTATTGGATGAAATTGTTCAGGAATTAGAAGAAGAAAAAAGTTGAAGAAGTTACTAATACCTATAAGCATGCAGACTTCTATTAAAAATGCATACTTATAATGATGCTATTCGAAGAACTATCGGTAGTTATGTTTTATATCCTGGGGAGTCTAACTTATCAGATGGAAAGGACAATTATATTTAGACTCTTTATGATGAGATTCTTCCTGGTGTCGGTGCATTTGCGTAAAGCCAAGTATTAGGTAGTTTAAGTGAAAATAAATTAGAAGAGTTTATTTTAGATGTAATAACTGAAAATAATAAAAATTATTCTGAGGCTTAATCGTTTAAACTATTATAAGGAAATGGTTCTTCAAGAGCCTACTGTTAGTAATGACTCACAAAATAATTCAAATGAAAGATTATCTGAAAATTATGTGTTATCGCATTACATCCGTCTGATAGTCCTGAGGACTACTATTTCATTGGAGAAAAATAATTTGCTTAATAAAGGAAACGAGTTTTACTTTTATTATTATGCGATAAAAGGTGATACTGTATATTCCCATCATAAGGATATAGCAAAAGCAGGACTATTTAGATTTTATAAAAATAATATTAATGATTCTCGTACATGAGATAGAGTCAATATTATGTGGAGTAGAATCTTCCGTTTAATGTCAAAAGATACCTTGTTAAAAAGTTAAATAAACAGGGATATCGTACTTTCTATTGAAAATCATCATGCGGACTTTTATTATGTTATGAGGCTTAAAGTAATTGATGACTCACTACCATCTGAATCAAAAAATCTATTAAAGATATTAATCATATAAATGGTAATGATAGCTTCAGTCCTCATTCACCTAAAGTAATTATTAATAATATATGAAAAGTTTATCAGAAGTTACTGCTAGCATATAAAAATGCTAGCAGTTTTTTGTTATATATTAGGTGAACGTATAGTCTATAAAAAAAGGAGTTACATATGACACAGCAAGAACGGTTACGCTATTTGGTTGAAGGCTTAGTAGCAGAATACAATGAGAGGCATAACGAACATATAGAGATCCCTATGAATGAAGAAGAGCAATTTACTCTCTTTAGATCTTTATGTAATATTCGTCTTGCTGGTGGCATGCCTCTTGAATGGATGAAGATAGAGTCTGAATATTTAAATATATTGGCCCATGAAAAGGGAATCGTAACCATTAATGATATGGAAGAGCGAGAGCCTCAGATTTATTTGTGGCAAGGAGATATTACTCGATTATCTATAGACGCTATTGTAAATGCAGCCAATAATAAATTACTCGGATGTTTTGCCCCAATCATAAGTGTATCGATAATGAAATCCATACCTTGCTGGTATAGAGCTTCGCATGGAATGTGCTAGAATGACTGAGTATATGGAGATGCCTGAAAAACGGGTGTGGCTCATGTATGACCTATGGGTATAATTTGCCGCAAAAGCATATACTCCACACTGTTGGACCTATCATATATGAAGCAGTAACAGATAAGGAACGAAATGAACTAGCTTCGTGTTATCGGTCTTGTTTACAACTAGCTAACGCTTATAACTTACACTCCATTGCATTCTGTTGTATTTCTACTGGTGAGTTTAGATTCCTAATGAAGAAGCAGCACAGATTGCCATAGATACGGTATGAACCATATTTAAAAGAAACAGATAGTAAAATACAAGTGGTACTTAATGTATTTAAGGATATAGATTATGATATCTACAACAAATTATTATCATAATATAGATACTTTTATATGTACTTCCATTAATAGGAATAGTAGAACCTACACCTTTTGAAATTCATAAAAATACTGTATCATTTAATATGACTTACAAAAATGTATGATTGGTTAGTTTTAGAAGGAGTTAATGTACTATGAATTATAAATACACCTATGAAAGTCCATTAGGAACTATGATTATGCTTGGTACATTAACCTACTTAACAGACTTATTTTTGTAGATGAAGCACATGCACCAATTTATGATGATTCGGAATATATCGAACAACTAACAGGTCCTTTTGAAGTGACTAAAATGTGTAGATCAATACTTCTCTGGTAAGAAGCCTTTTATCATTCCGCCTATTAAATTAGAAGGCACTGAATTCCGTAAATCTGTATGGGCTGTGTTACAAACAATCCCTTATGGAGTAACTACCACCTATGGTGATATTGGTAAGAGATTGCAAAGCAGCAAGGAAAAGATACATTCTCTGCCTCAAGCTGTAGGAGGCCTGTGGACATAATCCTATTTCTATTATTATTCCGTGTCATCGCGTTATCGGTAGTAATGGTAAATTGACAGGCTATGCGGGGGGCATTGAACGCAAGAAATATATGCTTGATCTTGAAGCGAAACATAAATAGTACATATTAGATTGTAAAATCATATTTAAATAGACTCATAGAAGAAAGAGATTACTTATGATGGATAGACACATCATAGGTAATCTCTTTGTATATAGGTGGACTATTTAAATTGATTTTCTAATGTACCAATACCACTAATCGATATAGATACAGTATCACCAGATTTTAGCCAACCATATCGTTTTTCATTTTACTGAGTACAACACCACTAGGTGTACCGGTAAAGATAATGTCACCTTTGTAGTGTAATATACTGAGATACAAATTCTATATTGCATCTGGTTTAAATAACATTTGTTCTAGCTTTGCTTGTTGACGTATTTCACCATTTACTGTTGTCGTAATATTAGCACTTTCAAAGTCAAAATCATCAGGAGATACAATATTAGGACCAATAGGGCAAAGTTATCTAGTGATTTGCTGAGAATCCATTGAGCTCTCTAAATTGTAGGGTTCGAGCTGAAACATCATTTCCAATGGTATAGCCTAATATGGTCTTAGCTTGTTTTACGAGATATATTTTACCAGCCTTACCAATGACGATAACCAGTTCTCCTTCGTAATCATAATGAAGGTTTTATCTTGAATTGAACTATATCTTGATGTGACGCCAATGCATTAGATGTTTTTATAAAGATTTCTGGAAAATCATGTGTAGCTAGACTAGTTTCCTCTATATGGTCTGCATAGTTTAAACCGATACAGATAATGTTTTGGATTAGTAATTAGGTATGGTTAGTAGATTCTTTCATGAGAGAGATACCTCCTTAAGAGATGAGATACATATATTGTAAGTTAATTATAATATAAATCGGTAATCGGTATGTAAAGAATATTTTTGACGAAATAATTATATAGAGGCGTTTTTGTCACATCCTGTTTGTTATACTTAAACAAAGTAATAAAGGAGGAGTTCCTATGTATATGCAAAGAAATGTGACAGATAAATTTATAGGTACCGTAGTATCTTGTGACATCATAAGTACGGGTAGTTGGTATGGTGATTTACCAGATAGCGTTCCAAAGGAAGTGAAATTAATCGTAAAGATTACTATATTGAAGAGATACAACATATTTCTATTAAGGAAGCCATAAGTGTTACCTATGGCATTAAATGGGAGCATATCTCAAAACCTGTAGAGGGTAAAATAGAATCCTTAACTACCAAGGAGTACTCAATTGATGAATCTAAAAAACAATATCTATTAGAGCTTATGGGGCGTAGATTTTCCGATGATATTGACCTATATGATGAGGGATGAGTGTGCTGTCCAAGTACAGCTCATCAACACTGAGGATCAGAAATTTATATATGAATTTCCTTTGATGATAATACCCTGAGGGCCATGTCTATACTATTCAGACAAATTCTAGGAATGTCTACATTACTTTTATTTGATGGAAATCGAGAAAAAGATAGAATTCAAGAGATTCATATTGAAGTGCAAAAATATGTACCAAGAATATGGTGACGTAAATACATTGAATTTTAATTGGAATGAGCCGTCTATTTCCATTGATTGTAATAGCAATTTGGTCACTCTAGCCATAGTCATAAAGAGTATGTAGATAATCAAATGATTCATCAATTGAAGCAAGATATAGACTTTCACATTGGCGAAACGCTATATAGTCTAGACTTTAGTCTTAGTGAAAGTCATGACCTTGATAGAGACCCTGCTCGTGGTGGTATAGTAACAGTACGTATTAAATGGGCGCAAAGAGGATACATTGTTTATAGGGAATAACTAATCAGTATGTGCCCACTTATAAAAAATCTAATTAATTTTATACATGCTCATACAAGAGATAATTCTTTACAAGAGTTTTTACAATCAAATCATATATCTGATAGAAGGATTTATACGTATTGTTCAGTATATATTTTAAGATAAACCAGGAATTTTATTATCGTACTGATAGAAATGATATATATGAAGGAGATTGTAAAAGTTCCGTTTGGATCCGATAATGCGGTTCGTACTGGTCGT
>SCPN01000456.1_pt1 | contig 125631 bp, 95 predicted proteins | sample 6106831 | NCBI WGS metagenome assembly SCPN01 (sample SAMN10720447, study PRJNA508395) | human gut metagenome | isolation source: Participant 1, 0 month | reverse complement strand
TATGGCTACCGGAAAATTACAGATACAGGTTACTTCCCAGCTGCGTGCTGCTCCCGTGGAGGATGCCGTAATCGATATTTCAAGCACCGGGGAACCGGATCAGATCCTGGAGGAGGTGACAACGGACAGTGTCGGGCAGACGGATACGCTGGAGCTGGAGGCTCCGCCGGAGGAATACAGTTTAAGTCCCGGCGAAATGCAGCCTTACTCGGAGTACAATTTCCGCATTACGGCTCCGGGCTATGAGCCGCTTACGATCTCCGGTGCGGAAATCCTCGCAAATCAGCTGGCTTTGCAGGATATCCGGCTGAAACCGCTCGCCGGCCCGGAAGCATATGACAATGTCGTGATCCCGGCTCACACGCTCTATGGCGATTATCCGCCAAAAATCGCAGAGGCGGAGATCAAACCTCTCTCGCAGAGCGGCGAGATCGTCCTAAGCCGCGTAGTGATCCCGGAATTTATCGTGGTGCACGACGGTGCCCCGACGGACAGCACTGCGGGCGATTATTATGTGCGTTACCGCGATTATATCAAAAATGTGGCTTCCAGCGAAATCTATGCCACCTGGCCGAAGGCCGCCATCCGTGCCAATGTGCTGGCGATCATGTCGTTTACCTTAAACCGTGTATACACGGAATGGTACCGCAATAAAGGATTTGATTTTACGATCACGTCCTCGACAGCATTTGACCACAAATGGATCTACAGTCGAAATATTTTTGAGAGTATCTCGGAGGTTGTGGATGAGCTTTTTGCCGATTATTTATCCCGCCCGAACGTCAAACAGCCGATCCTGACGCAGTACTGCGACGGCAAACGGGTCAGCTGTCCGAACTGGATGTCACAGTGGGGTTCAAAGTCTCTGGCAGATCAGGGATACACAGCCACAGAAATCCTCCGCTACTACTATGGTGACAACATCTACATCAATTCAGCGGAGGAGATTTCCGGGATTCCTTCTTCCTGGCCTGGATACGATCTCGACATCGGGGCAACCGGGCCGAAAGTGGAGCAGATGCAGGAACAGTTAAATGCGATTTCAAATAATTATCCTCTGATCCCGCGGATCGCCGTAGATGGTATTTACGGAGAAGATACACAGAAGGCGGTGGAAGTTTTTCAGGATATTTTCAATCTTCCGGTGACCGGTATTGTGGACTATCGCACCTGGTATAAAATCCAGGAGATCTATGTCGGCGTGACCCGCATCGCAGAGCTTCGTTAAATATCTAAAAAAGCAGGTCAGACTGTGCATTCTCATCCTGATGAGTGCACATCTGACCTTGCTTTATAATCTACTGATCCGCCGAAAGATAACCGAAATGGCGAAGTGCAAAGCTCACGCCTTCTTCTTCGATCGGCCTGGTCACGTAATCTGCCACTTCTTTGAGCTTATCCACAGCATTTCCCATGGCGATGCCGTTTCCTGCCTTCTCTATCATTTCGTAATCGTTCATGCTGTCTCCAAATGCCACGATGTCAGACCAGTCTTTCTGGTAATAGTCCAGAAGTGCCTGGATGCCGTTTGCCTTGGAAACTTCTTTTGTGATGACATCTGCCCCTCTGCGGTCGGCAAAAAGCGGCGTCTTGATTTCCGGAAATGCTTCCCGGAGCAGATCGGTACCTTTTGGATCGCCAAAGTATGCCAGTCCGTAAAACGGGTGTGTCAGAAGGTTGGACTCGTCTATGTACTCGCGGTCTCCGTCTCCGAAAATCCGCTTTTCATGCTCGATCAGCACTTCTTTGTTGACATAGCAGCCGTATTTGCCGATGTTCATGCCGATGCAGAGATGATGCTCACGGCAGAACTCCATCATGCGGGCGATCAGCTTCGGATCCATGAAGACTTCCCGGATCTTTTTTTCGCCTACGGTTACTTTCTGGCCGTTGCTGTGGACGATCGCATCCGGATTCAGCTGCTTTTTATAAGCTTTGCTGAACTCGCTGTCCATATCGCGACCGGTTGCGACAGTTACCACATGACCTTCTTTTTTCAGTGCTTCCAGATCCTTAAGCACTTTTTCGGAAATGTGAAAAGTCTTGTGATCCAGAAGTGTCATATCTAAATCAAAACAAAATATTTTAGAGCACATTTTTTAAGATTTCTTCCTGTCTTTCTTTGACTGAAGTCTCGCGGATCTTCTTACGCAGCGGCAGAACACATGCCGGTGATACAGACAGTTCGTCGATGCCCATTGCCAGGAATGCTTCTGTCATCTCCATATCTGCCCCGAGTTCTCCGCAGATACCAATCCAGATGCCGTTCTTATGTGCATTGTCTGCTGCCATTTTGATCAGACGCAGCAGACCTTTGTGATGCGGATAGTAAAATCCCTCCAGGTTTGCATTCTGTCTGTCTACAGCGGTTGTATACTGTGTCAGGTCGTTTGTTCCGACGCTGAAGAAATCGACTTCTTTTGCCAGGTCATCGCTGATCATGGCTGCTGCCGGTGTCTCAATCATGATACCAAGCTGGATCTCTTTGTTGTACGGGATGCCACTTGCATCTAATTCTGCCATAACACTCTTTACGATCTCTTTGATCTGCAGTACTTCTTCCAGTGCCACGATCATCGGGAACATGATGGCAATGTTTCCAAATGCAGATGCACGCAGTAGAGCACGCAGCTGTGTACGGAAAATATCCTGCTGTTTCAAGCAGATACGGATCGCACGGTAACCCATTGCCGGATTTTCTTCGTGAGGCAGGTTGAAGTAATCAATCTGCTTGTCTGCTCCGATATCCAGTGTACGGATGATGACCTGTTTCTGTCCCATCGTCTCAGCCACATATTTATATACTTTAAACTGTTCTTCTTCTGTCGGGAAATTGTCATTTTCCAGATACAGAAACTCGCTCCGGAACAGTCCGATGCCTGCTGCATCATTTTTGATCACAGCTCCGATATCAGATGCATTTCCGATATTGGCATACAGTTTTACTTTCTGTCCGTCCAAAGATACGGTCTCTTTGCCGCGGAACTGCTGCAGAAGCTCCTGCTGTGCCAGATACTCCTGTTTCTTTGCCTGATATTCTTTCATGGTCTCTTCATCCGGCTCGATAATCAGGCATCCGTTTGCTCCATCCACGATGGCTTCTTTTCCTTCGTATTTCTCATCCAGTGCATCACCGATACCGATGATTGCCGGGATGTTCATCGTCTTTGCAAGAATTGCGGTATGGGAGTTCGTAGAACCGCCCTGTGTCACAAAAGACAATACCATATCCTTATTAAGCTGTACAGTCTCGCTTGGTGCCAGATCGTCTGATGCAAGAATGACCGGCTTGTCCGTTACCAGTCCGCTCTCACCTGCTCCGGTAAGGATTTTCACTACACGGGCTGAAATATCTTTTACGTCAGCTGCACGCTCTCTCATATAGTCATCATCCATGGAAGCAAACATCTGTGAGAAATTGTCTCCGGTAACGCTGACTGCATATTCTGCATTTACAGACTGTGTCTGGATCATGTTTTCGATTGCTTCTACATAGTCCAGATCTTCCAGCATGAACTGATGTGTCTGGAAAAGCATGGCATTGCTCTCGCCAACTTCAGAAACGGCTTTGTCATACAGTTCACCGAGTTCTTCAATGGCTTTTGCTTTTGCATTTTCGAAACGCTGGATCTCAGCCTGCGGATCTTCTACTTTTTTTCGCTGTACTACACCGGAATCTCTCTTAAAGAAAGCGATCTCTCCAATTGCGATCCCACCAAAAACACCTTTTCCCTGTAACGTAATCATTAAGTTTCCTCCTCACTTATTTTACTTATGTAATGCTCAGTAACTTCGCAATTACAATTTTTCTTATGAAACACCTGCAATGGCCCGGCAGCAAGTGCTTCGGCCTGCACCGGATCATTACAGACATTTTTTTATTTAGATGCTGTTTCTGTCTCGGTTTCTGCTGTTGTCTCTGCCAGTGTACCGTCTGCATTTTTTACAACGGCATTTTTCTCAAGGATCTTCACTGCTTCATCCTGCAGAATACTTGCCATGATCGTGCTCTTACCATACTGGCTGATAAATGCATCCACATCTGTAGATCCCATCTGTGCTGCGTATTCGCTTGCTTTTTCCTGGAATTTTTCATCGGAAATCTCAACGCCTTCTGTCTCTGCAATCGCACGCAGTACCATTTCCTGGCCAAGGCTCTGTTTTACGGTTTCTGTCATTTGCTTTACAAATTCTTCTTCCGTCATGCCTACCTGCTGTTTCAGGAAATCTGCATATTCCATGCCATACTGATCTGCGTAGGATTTATAATAGGAGGTAACCTGCTCCAGCTGATAATCGATCATTTCCTGCGGATAATCGTTTACGGTTGCATTCTGGTATGCAAGTGCTACCAGATCATTGAGTTCCTGGTTGTGCTGGTTTTCTTTTTTCGTCTTCTCCAGGTCTTCTTTTATATAGTTGTTGTATGCTTCTGCTGTTTTGTATTCATTATTGGAAATTTCCGCTGCAAGCTCATCTGTCAGCTTTGGTGCACGTTTTACGGAATTGATCTTAACGGTAAATACAACTTCTTTGCCTGCCAGGTCGGTGGAACTGTAATCTTTCGGGAAAGTCAGGTTCAGATCTACGGTATCTCCGATCTTTTTGCCAATCAGTCCGTCTTCAAAGCCGTCGATGAAGCTGCCGGAGCCGATCGTCAGGTCGTAGCCTTTTGCTGTGCCTCCGTCAAATGCTTTTCCGTTTAATTTTCCTTCGTAGTCGATGTTTGCCACATCGCCGTTTTCTACGGTACCTTCTTTGATCTCTTCGGATTTGTCGTTGTTGTTTAAGTTTGTCTCAACCTGCTGCTCGACTTCTTCGTCTGTGACATCGGTGGATGCCAGTGTTACTTCCAGTCCTTTGTAGTCTCCCAGTTTGACATAATCCAGTGCTTTGTAGTCCGGGCGTTCTGCTGCTTCTGTTGCTGCTTCACTCTCAGATGAGCTGTCTGCAGTTGTCTCAGAAGACGCATCCGATGCTGCTTCGGTTGTGGTGTCTGTATCTTTTGTCGTGTTTCCTGAACATCCTGTCACGGTGATCGCCATGCCAAGAAGCAGGGCTGCGATTACTTTTCTTTTCATTGTAGTTGTTTCTCCTTTCAGATCTTGCGTCGCTTTACATTTCCGGTACCGGTGTCGGTCTTGATTTATCAAAGACTTCTCCGGCATCAAAAAGATCTTCCAGCATTTCCGGATTATAATACATACGGTAGCCGTCCAGATTTCTTCTTCCCTGACGCATATAATTTTCTCCAAACTGTACCCAGTACTGCGTGGAATCTACATTACAGTAAATATCAAATCCCATGCTCTTAAGATAAGCGAATTTTTCGTTATCTGATGTGTATGGCTGCCAGTCGCCAAGGTCGGAACCAAAAGCAAAAATGATCACATTGGTGTCTCCGACAAGCGGTTTTACATAGTCCAGCCATTTCTGTGTATCGGTCTGCAGTCTTTCAAGACTTGCTTCGCCAACATTGATATGTCCCCATGTATGACTTGCAAACTCCCATCCTTCTTCTTTCATGGCATCTGCCACTTTTTTCGCCTGCTGTCTTTCCTTTTTCCAGGCTGCTTTGTCGAAATCCGGGTTCTCTTCGAAGAATTTCTCCTGGTACTCATCCAGGTCTTTTCTTGTCTTGTATGCGATATCGGTGCGATAACCGAGTATACCGTTGTATCCGGTCAGAGCAATGATTCCCTTATGTCCGTGATAGGAGAAATCCGGATGCTCTTCCACAAAGCGATCGATCAGAGGCACCATATCGTAATCGCCTACTGATATACTTCCGTCATCTTCTTTATATTCATTTTTAATATCGCCATTTTCATCCACGATCAGCTTCGTTGCCATGCCATCACCATCCATATAATGATAGTAACTGACATCGTCCTGTGAAAGGACAAATGCCTTTTTGCCCGGCGGAAGCATGATCTTGCCCGGTGATACGGTACCATCTTCATTGACCGTACACATATCATGCAGACTTACCATCACATATCCTTTGTCATACATAGACTGTGTGATCTTGTTGAACTCATCGATGGTAGTCATAACCTGATTATATCCGGCTTCTTTGGAATCACCATCAAATGCTTTCGAGGTGTCATATATTAATGTATGATAAAATACATGCGTCACCTGGTCAAGTGGATATTCTACAAGCTCCGATTTTGCCTGCTCGTACTCTGCCACTTTATCCTGCATATCCTGACTGTCTGCGAAATCAGAAGATGCCTTTAAAAGCTCAATTGCACCGTCATAATCATACTGTGCTGCCTTTAACTCTGCCTGAGACATGATATCGTCTTCTTTTTTCTGTGCCTGTGTTTCTGTCTCGGCTGCACTCTCTGTGCCTGCGGTATCTGCCGTACTCTCACTTTCAGCACTGGTCGCTGCCTGCTCCCGGTTGTCCCGGAGCTTTTTCTTTTCAAGCATATCTTTTCCAAGAAATGCACACAGGCCAAGGATGATGAACAGAAGAATGACTATGATCATCCTCCCTATAAACATCTGTCGCCTTTTTCTTTTTTTGCGGGCATCCGCTCGCTTCTTTTTTTCACTTTCGTTCATATTCCCCTCCACACTGGTGATAAATTCGCCCTTCGGACTACTTTCTCATGTTTTTACGGGCTCCATAGACATACTGTCCTGCCCACATATTATGATGCTACGGATTGCTCCGCATTTCATGCTCTCGCAATCCTGAAAACATTCGAAATTCGCCCTTCAGGCTGCTTTCTCATGTTTTTACGGGTTCCAAAGTCATGCGTTTTCATGTAAACATGAAACGCATGACTTTTTAACCCTTGCATCATAATATCACATCTATAATAGAAATTACCACCCTAAATTGATGATATTCATAAAATTGTAATTATTCGGTACCGCTTCTTGCACTTTCTGCAAATAAATGGTACAATATTGAAATATATGAACTTATTTAGGAGGGTGTACTATGTCTACATTTTGGAATGTCCTCATTGTAATTCTGCTCGTGCTGGTAATCGCACTTGCACTTCTTTATTACTTTGGACAGAAAGCACAGAAAAAACAGGCCGCACAACAGGAACAGCTCGAAGCGACTCGTCAGGTCGTCTCTATGCTTATTATTGATAAGAAACGCCTCAAACTAAAGGAATCCGGTCTTCCTCAGATCGTCATCGATCAGACACCGTGGTATATGCGTCGTACGAAGATCCCGGTTGTCAAAGCAAAGATCGGTCCTAAGATCCAGACGCTAATCAGCGAAACAACTATTTTTGATTCTATTCCGGTAAAGAAAGAGATCAAGGCTGTTGTCAGCGGTATCTACATAACTGAGATCAAGAGTGTCCGCGGCGGACGAGTTGAGGCACCGCAGCAGAAAAAGAGCCTGCGTGTCCGTCTTTCCGAAAAGCTTCTTCGCAAGTCAAAAGAGCTCAATGCATCTGCTGCCGAAGATTCCAAGGGAAAGAAAAAGAAGAAATAAAAACTTTCAAGTGCATGCGTATCGAGAGATATGGATGCACTTTTTATTTGGAATTCGCACAGATGCTGATACTGCAGTCTGCAATATACTCACTGTTGATCTCCAGTGCGTATTTTACCTGCACATCAATGCTGTCTTCTTTTTCGCTGACATCCAGATGTGTTGCGGAGATCCCGACCAGGAATCTTCCAAATGGGGTGTCGTAATAAGATTCGCTTTTTTTGTCTTTTTCGAACACCATATGCACGTTTGTCATCCCGCGTCTGGTCAGTTCCAGACTGCCGTTTTCGATTTTCAGAAGATTGCGGATCACTTCATTGGAATCTTCCTGTACTTCATCGTACTTGATATAATGGCGGCCGTCTTTTTCAAAGTAGCTGCCGGAAGTGATCACTTCCATCTCTTCACTGTTTTCTTCTCCATCCGGAAATTGTACACCGCTGATGCGGAGCATTATATCTTTTGTCATTTAGTACTCCTCTATGCTGATCTTCTTTGTGGTATTTACATCAAATGGCAGAATCGAATCTGCAAATCTCATAAATTTATCTGCCTGGTCGCTGACATAAAACTGATATTTACGTGCTTCTTCCTGAGACTGGATGTTTGTCAGTCCTTTTTCTGCAAGAAGCTGTTTCAGCTCACGTGCAGTCTCATAAGCCGGATTGACCAGTGTCACCTTTTCTCCGACAATTTCACGCAGTGTGGAACGCAGAAGCGGATAGTGGGTGCATCCAAGAATCAGGGTATCGATGTCCTGCTCCATCAGTTTCCGCAGATATCTGCCCGCAACTTCAAATGTCACCGAGTCTTTCAGCCATCCTTCTTCTACGAGCGGTACAAACAGCGGACATGCCTTGCCGATCACCTGGATCTGCGGGTCCTGTCTGGTGATATAAGAAGAATAAATTCCCGAATTTATTGTTGCTTCTGTGGCGATGACACCGATCTTTTTGTTGTGGGTTGCCTCGCATGCTACTTTCGCTCCCGGCTTTACTACACCAATGATCGGAATATCCAGCTCTTTTTCCACATCTTCCAGTGCATAGGCACTTGCCGTATTGCAGGCGATCACGATCGCTTTGACATCCTGTGTTTTTAAAAAGCGGATGATCTGTCTGGAATAACGCAGCACCGTATCTTTTGATTTTGTTCCATAAGGAACACGGGCTGTGTCCCCGAAATATACGATATTCTCTTCCGGCAGGTTTCGCATGATCTCACGAGCCACCGTAAGACCGCCAACGCCGGAATCAAAAACTCCTACCGGAGCATTACATTTGTCACTCATAAATTATTTTCCTCCGAATTAATCCCTTATATTTTACGTCGAACCCCTGTAAATTGCAAGCAGTCCTTTCCCTGCTCAGAAAAAGACCGGTGTTTTCCCGTCAAATGCATAGGAAACCGGTTCTTCTTTTGCAAAGACCGTCTTGCCGTTCGTCCCTTCTGTGATCTCTTCTTTGACAGAGACAAGCTCTTCCTGCGGAACCAGAGTCTCGACGGTCACTTTGTCCGTATACTGAGAATCTGTGATCAGAAGCCCTCTCTGTCCGAGCAGATACTGGATCTTACCGATCCCGGAATAATCGGTTTCCATCGCCAGCAGAAAGCCTTTTTTCTTTTCGAGTACGGTGCTGGCCGCAAGCCCTGCCTGTACAGATTTTGAATACGCACGGACAAGCCCGCCTGTTCCAAGCAGTGTTCCGCCGAAATAACGTGTCACCACAACGGCTGTGTTGTGGATGCCCTCTCCGAGCAGCACGTCCAGCATCGGATGACCTGCTGTTCCTGCCGGTTCCCCGTCATCACTGCTTCTCTGTATTTCATTATGTTCCCCGATCACAAATGCAGAACAGTTATGTCTGGCATCCCAGTATTTCTTTTTCATCTCTGCAATAAATGCAGATGCTTCCTCCTCCGAGTCCACCGGCTTTACGGTCGCGATAAAACGTGATTTTTTCTCAACGATCTCGCCCTCTCCGCCGCAATAGACAATTTTATATTCTTTCATATGCCAAAACCCTCCGATTAAAATTCCAGAATTCGGTAATACTTATGCTATCTTACCAGAGTCCCCCAAAAGAAGCAACAGCAGAAATCCTCCTTTGCTCTTTCTTTCCTCAAAGTTGTGTGATAAAATACTAAGATGCCAGGGTCAAAAGCCTGAAACCACGATGTGCTTGCACAGGAGTGGTTTTATGGCTTAATGACCCGCCCAAATATGAGCATAAAAGTGGAGCGTAAGCTTCACGATATGCGAATGTTGGGTAGGATTGTGAAAGTACGCAGTACGGAACAATCCGTATGGCATCATGGGTTCCGTTAAATCATGAGAAAGCAGCCATTTTTCGCTGAAAAATGAGCAAATTTTGAATGATTTTGTAGCACATCCTGCTTTTTAAACGTTATCGTTTTTACATAGCAAAACTTACTGTCTTTTTTCGGAGGTATTTTATATGAATTTTGACAAAAACCACGTTGCCCGCAAGAAGAGCATTCCAACGGGAACCAGGATCTTCAGGCGTATTTCGCTTACGGCTCTGAAGATTTTTCTGGTACTTCTGCTGTTTTGCGTCATCCTTGGCACGGCGGCCGGTGTCGGCATGATCAAAGGGCTGATCGCCAGTGCCCCTAACATCGATTCTCTCTCGGTTGCACCGGCAGAATCGGCCACCTACATCTATAACACCGGCAATAAACCGGTCCAGAAGCTTGCCGAATCAACTTCCAACCGTATTCTTGTGAAGCTGGATCAGATCCCGGAGGATCTGCAGCATGCGATCGTTGCCGTCGAGGATGAGCGTTTTTACAAGCATCACGGCATCGATATCCAGGGTATCGCCCGTGCCGCGGTGATCGGCATCACCAGTGGGGATTTCTCAGAGGGTGCCAGTACGATCACGCAGCAGCTGATCAAGAATAATGTTTTTACGGACTGGGTGACGCAGACGGCTCTTTCTCAGAAGCTGCGTCGTAAGTTCCAGGAGCAGTATCTGGCTCTGCAGCTGGAGAAAAAGATGTCGAAGGACCAGATTTTGCAGGATTATCTGAACACGATCAACTTAGGTGCCAGCTCGTACGGCGTACAGGCTGCTGCCAAACGCTATTTTAATAAAGATGTATCTCAGCTGAATCTCTCGGAATCTACGGTCATTGCCGGCATTACACAGAATCCGACGCTGTACAATCCGATCATCAATCCGGATGAGAATGCAAAGCGACGCAAGATCATTCTTCAGAAAATGGTCGATCAGGGCTATATCAGCGAACAGCAGCAGCAGGATGCCCTTGCGGACGATGTGTATTCCCGTATCCAAAAAACGGCTCAGGAGACGGACGAGGTTTCTATTTACAGTTACTATACGGACGCTCTGATCGAACAGGTCATGGATGACCTTGTGGAAGTCAAGGGATACACCAGACAGCAGGCTTACAAAGCTGTTTACTCCGGCGGTCTGAAGATTTATTCCAATCAGGATGAAGAGATTCAAAAAATCTGCGATGAGGAGTTTGCCAACCCGGAGAATTATCCTTCGGTGACGCTGATTGGTCTCGATTATGCTCTGAGTATCCAGAAATCCGACGGCGAGATTATCAATTACAGCAGTGAAATGCTCCGCAGCTGGTTCCAGAAACAGGACAGCTCTTTTAACATGATGTTTGACGATGAGGAATCTGCAAAAGCTGCCGCAGAGACTTACAAAAACGCCATGGTTGAAAAAGGCGATACTGTGCTTGGCGAGCGTGTTTCTCTTGTTCCGCAGCCACAGGCCTCTGTCGTGATCATCGACAATGAGACCGGATATGTGAAGGCGATCGTCGGCGGACGTGGCGAAAAGGAAGCCAGCCTGACGCTGAACCGTGCCACGGAAACCCGCAGACAGCCTGGTTCGACTTTTAAGATCGTCAGCACATACGCTCCGGCTCTTGATGCCGAGAATATGACGCTTGCTACGGTATTCGACAATGCACCTTACAATTACACAAACGGTGTCCCGGTCAATAACTGGGCAGGTAAAAATGCCTACACCGGACTGACTACGATCCGTCAGGCGATCGCAGGTTCAATTAACGTAGTAGCAGTCAAATGTCTGACCGAGATCACACCGCGGCTTGGTTTTGAGTATGCCGAAGCTCTCGGCATCAGCACACTTTACGATGATGAAAATCTGGACGTACGCCAGCCGCTGGCTCTTGGCGGTATCACGGACGGTGTCGTAAACATCGAGCTGTGCGATGCCTATGCAACGATCGCTAACGGCGGCAAATACAACGAAGCGAAGTTTTATTCCCGTATCGAGGATTCCGAAGGAAAAGTGATCATTGACAACACTCCGGAAGAAAAGACGGTTTTAAAGGACAGCACCGCTTTCCTGCTGACACAGGCGATGATGGATGTTGTAAAAGCCGGCGGAACAGCCTCCGATGTCAGCCTCGGCGAGATGCCGATCGCCGGCAAGACCGGTACGACTTCGGACGACCGTGATATCTGGTTTGCCGCATACAGCCCGTATTATACGTGTACGGTCTGGGGCGGCTATGACAACCACGATACGCTCCCGTCCGGCGATCTTTACCACACGTATCACAAAAAACTGTGGACTGCGATCATGAGCCGCATTCACGAAAATCTTTCGGTCAGACAGTTTGAACAGCCGGACAGTGTGGAAACTGCCTATGTATGTAAGAAATCCGGACTGCTCGCCGTGGATGGTGTCTGCACCGGAGATCCGCGAGGCTCCATGGCTTACACGGAATATTTTGCAAAAGGCACGACACCGACCAAGAGCTGCGATGTGCACACGGCTGTAAAGGTCTGCTCTTCCACCGGACTGCTCCCGACTGCGACCTGTACCACGACAACGAAAATCTTTGTCAAACGACCGGCCGGAAGCGAGGGCACAACGGAAGATTCCGCTTATGCTCCGCCAAGTGCGACCTGCAAAGGTCACAACATCCTGGATAAGATCACGGATATCCTGAATCCGAAAAAAGATGCGGCAGATATGGATGCCGATGATTCGAAGAAGGATGGTGCGACCACGCCGGGTTCTGATGCAAATTCCGGTTCAACAACTACACCTGACGGCAATTCCGGCTCCGGCGATTCTTCCGGAAGCGGAGGTACCGGCTCTGGCACAGGTTCCGGCTCCGGCGGCAGCACTTCCGGCGGTGGCTCCGGCGGAGACTCCGGAGGCACCACGGCTCCGGGCGGAGATGACATCCTGGAGATCATTCCATAAAAGCAGCTGCTCTGGTGTTTAAAGCATTTGTTGTCTGAATCTTAAAATTTCATTTGGATACAAAAAATTCCATGAGGATATTACTTAAATCAAGTAAATTCTCATGGAATTTTTATTGCGGTGCTGACTGTCGTTGTTTTATTACAGCATCAGTTTTGCTGCACCGTAGATACCGGCATCATTGCCCAGTGTTGCCAGTGCAAATTTTGCATCTTTGCAGGATGGAAATGCATATTTTTTGTAATATTTCTCGATATAATCAAAGAGTATCTTTCCGGCTTTGGAGACGCCGCCGCCGATTACAAATACCTGCGGATCTACCACACCTGCGATGTTTGCACATGCAAGACCGAGGTATCTGCCGAATTCTTCTGCGATTTCCTGTGCAACTGCATCGCCTGCTTTTACGGCATCAAAGACGCTTTTTGCACTGACTTCTCCGTCACGCAGAACGGAAGGGGTATCGCAGGATGCCAGCTTTTTGTTTGCCAGATATACAACACCTGTTGCAGATGCAACCTGTTCCAGACATCCGGTGTTGCCACAGTTGCAAGGTTTGTCAACGCTGTCGGTTACATGGATATGTCCGATCTCACCGCCGGCTCCGTTGCTTCCGGTTACGATCTTGCCATTGATGATGATGCCGCCGCCGACACCGGTTCCAAGTGTCACCATAACAACATTGTGATAGCCGACTGCTCCGCCTTTCCACATTTCGCCGAGTGCTGCCACGTTTGCATCGTTTCCGACGCGTACCGCAAGGCCTGTCTTCTCGGAAAGCTCTTTGGAAAGTGGTACAAATCCCCAGTGCAGATTGACGGCTACCGGAACGTTGCCTTCTTCATCTGCCGGTCCCGGTACACCAACGCCTGCTCCGACGATCTCTTCTTTGTCCAGACCTTTTTCTGCGATCTTGGCATTCATCGTCTCTGCGATGTCTGCGATGATATTTTCGCCGTTGTTTTCGGTTCTTGTCTTAATTTCCCATTTATCCAGGACTTCTCCGTCTACATTAAAAAGTCCGCATTTTACGGTTGTTCCGCCGATATCGATTCCAAAACAATATTTTTTCATTTCTTCTGCTCCTCTTTTTTCTTTGCAAGTGACTTCTGAACACGGTTATAAAGCTCCTGAGCTGCATTGTAACCCATCTTCTTTCTGTCTGTGGTTGACAGCAGCAGACTCTACGATCACAGCCAGGCTTCGTCCCGGACGGATCGGAATGGAATGGCATACAACGCGGTTGCCGAGGAACTCGGTGTATTCTTCCTGAAGTCCGAGTCTGTCGTATTCTTTGTCCTTGTCCCACTCTTCCAATTTGATAACCAGATCAATGGTCTGTGTATTTTTCACGCTCTCCACACCAAATAAGGTCTTGGCATCAATGATACCGATACCGCGAAGCTCGATAAAGTGGCGGGTGATATCCGGAGCACTTCCGACCAGGCTCGCATCGCTGACTTTGCGGATCTCTACGACGTCATCGGATACCAGACGATGGCCTCTCTTAATCAGCTCCAGAGCTGCCTCACTCTTACCGATGCCGCTCTCGCCCATGATCAGGACACCTTCGCCGTATACATCTACCAGCACGCCGTGGATAGAGATACAAGGAGCCAGCTCTACATTCAGCCAGCGGATGATCTCCGCCATAAACGGAGATGTATTTTTCTCTGTGGTAAAGACCGGAATACCGTTCTCTGTGGCGATACGCAGGATATCTTCATCCGGATCCGTTTTTGATGTAAAGATAATGCATGGAACCTTATGGGCACAGAACTGCTCATAGGCATGCACTCTCTGATTTCTCGTCATATGCTCCAGATAAGTAAATTCCACATAACCGACAATCTGTACACGCTCGGATGCGAAATGTTCGAAATATCCGGTCAGCTGCAGTGCCGGTCTGTTGATATCCGGTGTGGTCACCACGATCGATGAAATATCAACATCCGGTGTCAGATTCTTCAGTTCCATGCTTTTTGCAATTTTTGTCAATTCTACACTACTGTTACTGTTCATCTGTTTTTGTCCTTTCCTGTCAGTAAAGCGGACATTCACAATCCGCTTCGCTACTTGCTCATGAACGCACACAACATCGTCAAATCCATGCACGTTCCTTCGATTTCATGCTCTCATTCTATCACATCCGTACACATCATACAAGAAACAAAACAGATTCTGTAAAAAATTGTATACTGTTCACATGAAAATTCAAGAATGCCAGAGGCATTCTTGCTGCATACAATCATCCTTGTTCTTCTTTTTTCTTTTCATGGAAGAAAGCGTAGACTTTTTCTGCACTTAAGGTGGTCATTGAAGGCACTGCTGCCAGTTCCTCTTCGCTCGCCTCGCGGATCGCTTCCAGGGAGAGGAAATGACGCATCAGTGCCTTTCTTCTTGCCGGACCGATACCGTCAATGTCATCCAGGATCGAATGTACCTGATCTTTGCTTCGCAGGGAGCGGTGATACTCGATGGCAAAACGGTGGGCTTCATCCTGCACGCGGGTGATCAGTTTAAATCCCTCGCTGTCGCGGTCGATCGGGATCTCTACGTTATTATAGTACAGGCCTCTGGTGCGGTGCCGGTCATCTTTTACCATACCGCAGACCGGGATGTTAAGATCCAGCTTTTCCAGAACGCCAAGTGCGATATTGACCTGACCGCGGCCGCCGTCCATCATGATCAGATCCGGCAGTTTTCCGAAACTGTCATACTCTTTTTTCTCAGGGTCACTCTCGTGTGTAAAACGTCTTGTCAGGACTTCTTCCATGCTTGCGTAGTCGTTTGGCCCCTGCACGGTTTTGATACGGAATTTGCGGTAATCACTTCGTTTTGGTTTGCCGCGTTCAAAGACTGCCATAGATCCGACCGACTCGAAACCGCTGATATTGGAAATATCATAGGCTTCCACTCGTACCAGATCTGGCAGATCCAGCCAGCCGGCAATTTCTTTCATCGCCCCGATTGTGCGTCCTTCTTCTCGTTTGATACGATCTTTGTCCTGTCGCAGGACAATCTCTGCATTCTGCGTGGCAAGCTCAACCAGTTTTTCCCTGGTACCTTTTTTCGGTACTTTGATGTGCACCTTCTGCCCTTTTCGCTTTCCGAGCCACTCTTCTAAGACGGACTGATCTTCGATCTCACACGGGATCATGATCTCCCTTGGAATAAACGGCGTGCCGGAATAGAACTGCTTCATAAAACTGGAAATCACGATATTCTGCGAATCGTGCGGTGCGATCCGCAGGAAGAAATGGTCTCTGCCGATCAGCCTGCCCTGTCTGATAAAAAATACCTGGGCTACTGCGTCGCTGCCGTCCATTTTCACGGCGATCACATCTTTGTCCTCGCCGTCGCTGCTTGTGATCTTCTGCTTCTGTGCGATCTGGCTGACGCTGTTTTTGAGGTCACGCCAGGTCGCTGCCTCCTCGTACTCCATACGCTCCGAGGCATCCAGCATCCGCTTTTCGAGCATTTTCAGGATTGGTCCGTAGTTTCCGTTCAGAAAATCCATCGCTCCGTTTAAGGATCTGCGGTACTCTTCCTGACTGATATAGCCCTGACATGGTGCATCACACTGTTTGATGTGATAATTCAGGCAGGGACGCTCTTTTCCGATATCCTGCGGCAGTCTGCGATTACAGGTACGGACTTTGTAAATCTTACGGATCAACTCGATCGTATCTTTGACTGCCCCGGCACTGGTGTACGGTCCATAATACTTATTTTTATCCTTTTTCATGCTCCTTGAAAACAAAATCCGAGGATATGCCTCCGATGTCGTTACTTTTATAAATGGATAAGTCTTATCATCCTTGAGCATCGTATTGTACTTCGGGCGGTGTTCCTTGATCAGATTGCACTCCAGAACCAGTGCCTCCAGCTCGGAATCCGTTACGATATACTCAAATCTGGCGATCCTTGTGACCATCTGCTCGATTTTGGCACCTTTATTGCGGCTGGTCTGAAAATACTGCCGCACCCTGTTCTTCAGGCTGATCGCCTTGCCCACATAAATAATGGCATCTCTGTCATCATGCATAATATAAACTCCCGGCTTAGCCGGGAGCTTTTTTAATTCTTCCTGAATATCAAACATCTGCTTTTACATCCTCACTTACTCGGTTGCGGTGTCTGCTGTGTTCTCTTTTGAAAGATTTACTTTTGTGCTGTTTTCTTCGGTCTGTATTTCGCTGTTTTTCTGTGCTTCTTCTGCCTGTACTTTACGCAGGATCTCCATAAATTCCTTTCCGGTGATCGTCTCTTTCTCGATCAGGAAAGCGGCAATGTGATCCAGAATGCTGCGGTTTGCCGTAAGCATATCTTTTGCTTCCTTATATGCCTTTTTGAGCATGGCAGTGATCTCTTTATCGACCTCGGCCTGTGTCACCTCACTGCAGTCCAGAACCGTCTGATTATCGAGGTACTGGTTTGCCGCACGCTCCAGACCGGTCAGTCCGAATTTCTCAGACATACCGTAGCGTGTGATCATTGAGCGGGCAATGGAAGTTGCTTTCTCGATATCATTGGATGCTCCGGTTGTCACCGAACCAAATACGATCTCCTCTGCTGCACGGCCGCCGGTAAATTCTACCAGTCTCGCCCACAGTTCTTCTTTTGTATAGAGGCATTTCTCCTCTTCCGGAATGTTCATGACATATCCGAGTGCTCCGGATGTACGCGGCACGATCGTGATCTTCTGTACTGGCTCTGCATCTTTTTGCAGTGCACTGACCAGTGCGTGTCCGACTTCATGATAGGAAACGATCTCCCGCTCTTTTTTGCTCAGGATCTTGTTTTTCTTTTCTTTTCCCATCTCAACCAGCTCGACTGCTTCCGATAAATCTGCCTGAGATACGGCACTTCTTCCTGCTTTTACAGCAAGGATGGCTGCTTCATTGACCATATTTGCTAGGTCTGATCCGACAGCTCCGGCTGTTGCCAGGGCGATTTCTTTGAAATTGACCGTCTCATCAAGATTAACGTTCTTTGCGTGTACACGCAGAATATCTTCTCTTCCTTTGAGATCCGGGCGGTCTACGATCACTCGGCGGTCAAAACGTCCCGGACGCAGAAGTGCAGAGTCCAGAACTTCCGGACGGTTCGTTGCTGCAAGGATCAGCACACCTTTGGAGGAATCAAAACCATCCATCTCCGCAAGCAGCTGGTTCAGTGTCTGCTCACGCTCGTCGTTTCCGCCGCCATAACGGCTGTCACGGCTCTTACCGATCGCATCGATCTCATCGATAAAAATGATACACGGTGCACTCTTTTTGGCCTCTTCAAACAGGTCTCGCACACGCGATGCACCGACACCGACAAACATTTCTACGAAATCGGAACCGGAAATGGAGAAGAACGGCACGTGTGCCTCTCCTGCGACTGCCTTTGCCAACAGTGTCTTACCGGTACCCGGAGGGCCGACAAGCAGTGCTCCTTTCGGCAGCTTCGCTCCGATCTTCACGTATTTCTGCGGATCTTCGAGAAATCCTACGACTTCCTGAAGCGATTCTTTTGCTTCATCCTGTCCGGCAACATCCTGGAAGGTCACACCGGTTTCCTTCTCGCCGTAAACTTTTGCCTTGCTCTTGCCGACACCCATGACTCCGCCGCCTGATCCCATACGACGCATGAAAAAGTAGAAAATAAATCCGATCATAACCAGCGGCAGAACATTTGCCACGATATTTAAGATCAGGTAAGAAGAATTGTCCGGTACGGTTTTGGTACACTGTACACCTGCCTTGAGCAGTCTCTCTGTCAGTGTCGGATCGTCCATGATACCGGTATAACAGGTGATCTTCACACCCGGGATTGGCTGATTTTTCAGGTTGATGTCGATTCGATTGGAACCGATCTCTACAGATTCGACCTCTCCGCGGTCAACCATGTTAATAAACTGATTATAAGTGATCTCACGCTCGGTTGTATCTTTTACCATGCTGGTAACGATATTCGTGGCAAGCATCACAATCAAAGTAATCACCAGAAAAACCAGAATGCTTTTGCCGCCGCCTTGCTTTTTCCCATTGTTCTTATTGCGACCATTGTCCGGCTGTTTTTGTCCACCCGGTCCCTGTGGTCTGCCAGGACCGCCGCCCTGCATCTGATTGTTGTCCATTTTTGTCCTCCTCATATGCAAACTCCAACTTATCCCATTATAAGTACAGTTTCAGAAGAAATCAATATATAGATTGTGAAAAAAAGCTCACAATTATGAATCTTTTCTAAAAAAACGGTAGCCGAACGGGTATGATTTATTGTATACTAGTGCAAGAGTTACTTTGTAACAAGGAAATGCACGCCGGTTCTTGCGTGCATCCGACTTGAATTTTTAGGAAAGGTTCTTAATCATATGAAAAAAGGATTTGACAACGAAAAATATCTTGCTACACAGTCTCGCTGTATCCGCGAGCGTATTGACAAATTCGGAGACAAACTTTATCTGGAATTTGGCGGAAAGTTATTTGATGACTACCACGCTTCCCGTGTACTGCCGGGATTTGAGCCGGATTCCAAGCTTCAGCTTCTGATGCAGCTGTCCGAGCACGCAGAGATCGTCATCGTCATCAGTGCGGTGGATATTGAAAAAAATAAAATCCGCGGCGACCTCGGCATCACTTACGATACCGATGTACTGCGTCTGATCGACTCTTTCGAAGAACGTGGACTTTTTGTCGGAAGTGTCGTTATCACAAAATACTCCGGACAGACCAGTGCAGACCTGTTTAAACAACGTCTGATCAAACTCGGCATCAAGGTTTACACCCTCTATATGATTCCGGGTTATCCGAATAATGTTTCTCATATCGTAAGTGATGAGGGATTCGGTAAAAATGACTACATCGAAACTTCCCGCCCTCTGGTCGTGATCACTGCCCCTGGTCCTGGAAGCGGAAAGATGGCTACCTGCTTATCTCAGCTTTATCGGAACTGCATATCCGTGCCAGAGGTATCAGAAATTATGGACAAATTCGGAACTTTCAGGGTATCGCTGCGGCTGAATTTCCACGCTTTAATACCGCTCGGCGTATGCGTGAACGTTATGGATCTGTTCCATCTGGAAGCTTATGGATTTACCACGGTAAACTACAACCGCGATGTGGAAATCTTCCGTTTTGAAAGCAGCGTTCAAAGATCTGGCAGAAGCCCTTATCAGTCTCCGACTGACATGGGCGTCAACATGGCCGGAAACTGCATCTGCGATGATGCACTCTGCCAGGAAGCTTCCCGCCAGGAGATCATCCGCCGCTACTTCAACGCACTGAACGGACTTCTGACCGGACGCAATCAGGAAGAGGAAGTTTATAAAATCGAGCTGATCATGAACCAGGCTGGCGTTACTGCAACCGACCGCAAGGTTGTTCCGGCTGCAAGACGTGTCGCAGAACTGACCGGTGCTCCGGCTGCTGCTATAGAACTGCCGGACGGCAGGATCATCACCGGAAAGACTTCTGACCTGCTCGGTGCCGCTTCTGCGGTTCTGTTAAATGCCTTAAAAGAGCTTGCCGGCATTGACCACGAGAAAAATATCATTGCACCGGAATCTCTGGAGCCGATCCAGCGTGAAAATGCTGCTTACCTCGGAAGCCGCAATCCGAGACTGCATACCGATGAGGTCCTGATCGCCCTGTCCATCAGTGCCGCCGCTCATGAAGATGCTGCTCTGGCTATGAAACAGCTGCCGAAACTTGCCGAATGCCAGGCACATACTTCTGTTATGCTCTCCCCGGTGGATATCAAAAAGCTGAAACAGCTCGGTATCCAGTTCACGATGGAAGCAAAATATGAGAACAACAAAAACTATCACTAAAATTTCTTTGTACTTTTTGAAAATCCGGGTATGATTTATAGTTTTTCACACATATTGTATAATCTTTTCCGTATTTTTTTTAGGAACTTAATATCTGGTCAAAAAAAATGCGTGTTTTTGTCCTGGAGACGAATTATGTCAGTAAAATATGTATTTGTAACAGGAGGTGTTGTTTCCGGACTGGGAAAGGGTATCACAGCCGCATCCCTCGGACGACTTCTGAAACGCACGTGACAAAGTAACGATGCAGAAATTCGATCCTTATATCAATATCGACCCGGGAACGATGAATCCGATCCAGCATGGTGAGGTATTTGTAACCGACGACGGTGCTGAGACAGACCTGGACCTTGGACATTATGAGCGTTTTATCGACGAAAGTCTGACGAAAAATTCCAATGTCACAACCGGTAAGATTTACTGGTCCGTTCTGCAGAAAGAACGCCGCGGAGATTTCGGCGGTGGAACGGTACAGGTCATCCCTCATATCACCAATGAGATCAAGAGCCGTTTCCATCGCGATTTTACATCAGACGAAACCAGCATTGCGATCATTGAAGTTGGCGGTACGGTCGGCGATATCGAAAGTCAGCCGTTCCTGGAATCCATCCGTCAGTTCCAGCACGATGTCGGACATGAAAATGCGATCCTGATCCACGTTACTCTGATCCCTTACCTGCGTGCCTCAGGTGAAATGAAAACCAAGCCGACACAGGCCAGCGTAAAGGAGCTCCAGGGTATGGGAATTCAGCCGGATGTGATCGTGTGCCGTTCCGAGCTGCCGCTTGACAATGGCATCAAGGACAAGATCGCACTGTTCTGTAACGTGCCAAGTGACCATGTTCTGCAGAATCTTGATGTGGAATATCTCTACGAAGCACCGCTTGCCATGGAAAAAGAACATCTGGCACAGGTTGTCTGCGACTGCCTGAAGCTTGACTGCCCGGAGCCGGATCTGGAAGACTGGAAAGCTATGGTAAATGCTCTGCGTCATCCGACAAAAGAAGTAAATATCGCTCTGGTAGGCAAATATATCCAGCTGCACGATGCTTACATCAGTGTTGTGGAGGCCCTGAAACACGGCGGTATCGCACAGCATGCGACTGTAAATATCAAGTGGGTGGATTCCGAATTGCTCAACAACAGTAACGTCGAAGAAGTGCTCGGTGATATGGATGGCATCCTGGTTCCTGGCGGTTTCGGTGACCGTGGCATCGAAGGCAAGATCACGGCAATCGAATTTGCCCGTATCCGCAAGATCCCATTCCTTGGGCTCTGCCTTGGCATGCAGTTATCGGTTGTTGAATTCGCCCGCCATGTGGTTGGCTACAATGACGCACACAGCATCGAACTGGATCCTAAGACTACCCATCCGGTCATTGCACTTCTGCCGGAGCAGGACGGCATTGAGGATATCGGGGGAACCTTAAGACTTGGTTCTTATCCTTGTGTACTGGATAAATCTTCCCTGGCTTATAAGCTTTACGGTGAAGAAACGATTCATGAACGTCATCGTCATCGTTATGAATTTAATAACGATTACCGCAAAGTGCTCACAGAAAACGGCATGATGCTCTCCGGTATTTCTCCGGATGGACGTATCGTGGAAATGGTAGAACTTCCGGATCACCCGTTCTTCATCGGAACACAGGCTCATCCGGAACTGAAGTCCCGCCCGAACCGTCCGCATCCGCTGTTCCGTGGATTCGTAGAAGCCGCTGTCGCAAAACACGAAGCAGAATAGATATGATGCCAGGAATTGTGGGAGTGCGACGCACGGAACAATCCGCAGGCATCATAAATCTCACATTACAAAGTAACGAAAAGCTGGGGTATGATCTTTCGATTATACTCCAGCTTTCTTTCATTTAAGTGCAGTTGTTCAAGAATGTCTCGCCTGTTTTACCGGATGCTGTAAAATCCAATCAGCGGTAAAAGGCATTGTACACGCCTCCGCGGTACATGGCCACACTGCGGTATTTTGCCAGTTCACTGACCGTAACTAACTGATAACCGGATGCGATCAGCTTCGGGATCAGCACTTCTGCTGCATCCACAGACGGGCTGTGGATATCGTGCATCAGGATGATCGAGCCGTCTTTCACTTCATTCATAACCACATTTATCGTATTCTGGGCGTTTCTTGTCTTCCAGTCCAGGGTATCAATGCTCCACAGGATCAGCGGTGCTCCCGCATTGATCTGCACATTGCTGTTGTAGGCTCCATACGGCGGACGCACCAGCGTCGCATTGTGGCCGGTGAGTGCACGGATCTGAGCATTTGTGCTGCTGATTTCATTCTGTATGGAACTGCCGTTCAAAGACGAAAGGCTTGCATGATCCCAGGTGTGATTTCCAATCTCACATCCCTGTTTTGCCATCTGCTGTATCGTGTCCGGATAATTTGCGATGCTCGTCCCAACCAGGAAGAAAGTCGCTGCTGCCCGGTTGTTCTTCAGGCATTTTAACAGACGGTCGGTATAAGGTCCCGGACCATCGTCAAACGTCAGTGCCACCATCTTACCTTTCGGGTTGATCAGCCGCTCTTTGATCTTTTTGTCCTTATGATAAACACCCTTTTTGTCAAAATAATAAGCTTTGTTGCCGATGTAACGGCTCTTTGTCACTTTGACGCCTTTTTCATCGATATAGTACTTTTTGCCTTTTACTTTGACCCAGCTGCTTACCACTCGCTTTCCTTTTGCATCTACATAGGCATAACCGGTCTTTGTCCTGATCCAGGAGGCTTTCTTCATGGCACCGTTTTTGCCGAAATAGTACCAGTTTTTTTTGATCTTCTGCCATCCGGTGACCATCGCTCCCTTTTTGCCAAGATAGTACGTCTTTCCATTGCGATAGCGGAACAGCCCCTGGCGGCGGAAACCGTTTTTATCAAAATAGTAATATCTGCCTTTTATGTTTGCCCAGGTCTTTGTTGCATAAGTCTTATCCGGTAAAAGAAACCGAACCTTTCCATGCTGTTTTACCCATTTCCCGGAAAGCTTCGGTGCTTTTTTAACATTTTTCAGAGGAAGTGTCTCACTTTGGCCGGTCGTTTCGGACTGCTGTGTAGTCTCTGGCTGCCTCTGCATCTCGGACTCCTGCGGCGTTTCACTTTGCCGCACGGTCTCAGACTCCTGTACACTTCCTGCCTGATCTGCAATCCCTGCCGCATTTGCTCTCTGTATCCCCCCGGCTCCTGCGGCGAACATGGCTGCTGCCATGCCAAAAGCGACTGCATATCTTTGTATTACTTTTTTTAACATCTGCAATTACTGGATAAAAGCTTTGAACTTTTCGTCAATCAAAGCTTCATCGTTTGTATTTGCACACAGCTCTAATGGTTTTTCCATGTCCAGACTGAAAATGCCCATGATGGATTTTGCATCTACCAGGTATTTGCCCTGTGCCAGATCCACATCAAAATCCATATGTCCGCAGATTCTGTTGAACTCCTGAACATTTGCTACATTGCCAAGTACGATATTTCTCTTTACCATAACAATTCTCCTTTCCCGGTATAAATACCATGCTTTATTGAAGGAAAATTTATCTGTTCCTTCGTCTCTTAGCATACCATTATCTGAAAATAAGGTCAACCACAAAAAACCTTACACTGCAAACAATGCACTGACTGCCCCGAGCAGTCCTGCGGATGCAAGTCCCATGATGATGCCGGCGAGCATAACGCCGAGCATGACTGCGATGATACTGGACTTAAAATCCATATCCAGGAAGCTTGCCGCAAGTGTTCCGGTCCATGCTCCGGTTCCCGGAAGCGGAATACCTACGAACAGCAGCAGAGCCACGAACAGGCCTTTTCCTGCGGTTGCCTGAAGTTTCTTTCCGCCTTTTTCACCTTTCTCGATACAGTAGGTGAAGAACTTTCCGATAACCGGTTTGTCGGCTCCCCAGAGCAGTACTTTTCTGGCAAACAGATAAATAAACGGCACCGGAAGCATATTTCCGAGGATGGCTATGATGTAGGATGGCACATACGGCAGTCCCTGGGCTACGGCATATGGAATCGCTCCTCGAAGTTCGATCAGCGGAACCATTGATATAAAAAATACAATAATATAAGACATACGTTATCCTTTCCTGTTTCTGTATCATTCAGCAGTCCATTTGGCTGATCATGATACCCCTTTTATGGATGCCGGACGGCACCGGTTTCTGGTCACAATATTCGTATGATAAGCTGATTTGCCGGAAATGTCAAGCAATTACCAGCTCTGCTTATCCTTTTGTGCCCTGTGATCTGCCGGAAATCCTGCCCGGTGTTTCAGGAGAGTACTTTCAGCTGCATCTTCCATTTCTGAAACAGATTCTTTCCATTTAATATCTGTTTTTGCGTACTCATAAGAAATGCCCGGACTTCTTCTGCCTGTTTTTCTTCCATTGCATGGCTGCTGTATGCAGCTTTTTCTGCCAGTCTTGTCACTTTCCGATACTGATCTGCCATCTCGGAGCTATACTTTCTGCTCAGTTCTTCGCAGATCTGATATCTGGAGCCTCCCTTTATCCGGACTCCGTCGTACATAAGCCAGCACCTTAGCTGTGCATAACAGCTTCGGATCGCCTGTGAGGCATCTTTCGAATACATCGCCCGATTCTTTTCTTTCCATTTTTTGCGATATTTTAAAATCTGATAAGCGATCCACAGGATCAGTGCCAGTATCAGCAAAAGGATCACAACGATCAGAATTTTCCGAACCGGCAGCTGTTTTCTGCCTTTCCTGGTTTCCGGCTTTGTCTGCTCTTCATCTTTGATCTGTTCTGCTGTGTCCGTCTGCTCAGAAGCTCCCTGATTTTGTGCTCCCTGCCAGGAAACCGTCTCGAAATCCGGGCGTTCCATCTTGTCGAGATACGGCGGCGTCACTTCCATCGGGATCCATCCGATGCCGTCCTGATAGATTTCCACCCATGCATGGGCCTCTTTTCCAGTCACATAGATCGTTCCGTCATCCTGAGCATTTTCTGCCATCTCCGGCGTGACCAGATAACCCTCGACATAGCGTGCCGGGATTCCGAAGCAGCGGTACATCAGAACAGCCGCCGATGCATAATGCACGGAATAGCCTTTCTTCTCCGTCATCAGAAAATCGGTCACAAAATTTCCGGTCTTTGCATCTGTTTTCTGATCTTCTCCGGATGCATCTGTATTCTTCGGATCGATCTCTTCTGTATAAGTGATGTTCTCATTTAAATATCCGGTAATCCTGGTATTTGCCTCTTCATAGGAAATATGAGACGTAACATTTTCGCTGTCTTTCTCATCCGAATCAGAAGCAAGCACTTTTGTAAGCATCTGTTTCAGAGAATCCGGTACCTGCAGATACTGGTCATATACATATGCATTGTAGCTGTTTTCGCATTTTTTGTATTCTGCAAATGCCTCCGTATCCTGATCCTGATAATATGCGGATGCGATCTGCGGATACTTTCTGATCAGATTGCTGTGTACCGGAAACGAAATCGTCTTTTGCGGCCGGAATCCTTCCGGGATCAAGCGGTCATCTCCAAAACTTCGGACATTTTCCAGAGTATCCGGAAGCGTACTCAGCTCATACGGCACATAAGCATATTTCCGGCTCGCACCAATGGTCGTGACAGTCATATTTCCGGTGTCATCGTCTGCAGGATTTTCCAGCTGATAAAGAGCGGTAAGCTGCTGAAGCCCGGAAACGTTTTCTTTGTGAAGCCAGTAAAACAGATCCTTTTTATCGTAAATTTCATCTGCATCCTGTTGTTTCCAGCCGTCTTCTGTGTAAATACTGCCGACAAATCCACGAAGATAGAGAGAACCCGGATGTTCCATGGTCACTTTCAGAGCGGCTTCATCGGTCAGTTTCAGGTTTCCAAGCCCCCGGAACTGTCCTTCCGGCAGGGAATCCACCGTCTTTTTCCCATAACGGATCTGTTCTGCAAATTTCTGTACTTTCTGCGAGAACGGATTGTCTGGCGAAAAACTCGAAGCTTTTCCCCGAAGCATGAAAAATCCGGCTGCCGTCACTGCCGCAAATAACACAAGCAGCATCACATCTGTCTGTAACTGTGCCAGACCTTTTTCTTTTTTCCGAAAGGCAACAAGGCAGAGAAGACCTGCATAGATCAGAAGCACCGGAAAAAGAACTGCTTCTTTCTGCCAGATCAGAAGCAGAACTCCCGGAATAAGGCTGACGAGAATCGTTCCGATGCAGCTTTTGCTGACCCTTAAAAATTCCAGAAGAGCTGCCAGAAGCATGCCTGCTGTTACATAAAAAACGGCTGTAACAAATGGCTGCAAAGGTTCGGAAATCGTAAGTGCATAATCCGGCTCAAAGGTTCGCATATTTCTCCCGATCGTCTCAAGCAGCCCGTTTCCGGCGATCAGTGCTCCCTGAAAGATCCAGCCCTTTCGAATCGTAAAGCTGATCAGAAAACAAAGAACTGCCGCTGCCAGAATTTCATGCACGATTTTCCGCATGAATTTCTTTTCTTTTTGTCCATTTACAAGAACGGCCATCACAAGTAGAATCGCTCCCACACTGCCAGAAAGAGTCATCGCCAGAGATGCCCTGCAAAACTGCATCACCATAAGATACCATCCGACATAAATGCAGAAACAGGCAAGTGCTTCTCCGACATTTTCTTTCTGGTTTTCCGGCTTCTCTGCAACCTGAACGTACAGTTCTGTTTCTTGCTTTTTTTGAATTTTTCTGTGTTTCTTCATATTTCACTCCTAAATCAGCAGGATACCGACATCTTCTCCTGGCCGTACGGTCTGGAAACTGCACTGCCATGCAAAGAGATCTGCCAGATTTCCCGGATCTTCTGCGGTAAAATAGAGAATATGTCCAAATGGCTGTTCCTGATATTTCTGTGCATATTCCTGCAAGCCTGTGAATGTTTTTTCTTTTCTCTCCAGTGAAAGTAAGCCGTGTATGATCTGGGCAAGGTTATCTGCGGAGTCGATTTCTTCCATACAAAGCTGCTCTTTTTTCTGATCGTACCAGCCGATCTTGTGATGCATCCCTTTCTCCGTCAGATTTTCGGAAACGGAGATCAATTTTTCCATCAGTTCTGCCTGATCTGAAGTTCTGCTATCCCCGGTCAGTTTTGCTGTCTCAAAAAACAGAAGCACTGCATTTTCTACCGGAAGTCCCGGTTCCTTCACATAAAGTTCTCCCAGTTTCTGTGAGATTTTCCAGTGAATCATCTTCGTGCTGTCACCTGGCTGGTATTCCCGGATCCCGAAGGTTTCTCCCGGATCGTCCCCTTTTTTCTGTTCGGAATATTGTATGCTTTCCCAGTCGGTCGTAAAACTGTCTCCGACCTGTACTTCCACCGTTTTCATTTCCGGAAGCACGATCATGGTATCGCTGATGTTAAGCTTCTGCTCTGTCAAAAACAGTCCCAGCATGTCACTGACCAGAAGTTTCTGCACGGATATTCTGATGGCCCCGCAGCAGTTACTGCAAACACTCCATTTCGTTTCTGTCTTTTCTTTCCCCGCTGCCATACTGTCAAGATGGCAGATTTCTTTCTCTCCGGTCAGCAGATTTTGAAACAGAAGTTCTGCCCTTAAGCGTCCTGCCGGCAGCAGGCTGTGGTTTTCAAAGATCAGTTTCCCGTAAACCTGCTGTTCTTTTTCTGCCATGTCCGGCACTTCAAAATAGCAGGTTACTTTATTTTTCATGGCAATCGAAAGAAAAAAGCAGAAAAAGCAGAGCAGAACGGTTGCCACAGCTGCAATTCCTATGGTGATGCTCGCACTTACCAGATATGCAAGCACCAGAAACAGCATCCAGATGCCGGCAAGGATTCTGGATTTTTTCATGTTCTCCTCCTATCTGATCTCCGGAATGGAAACCTGATGTGTGATCTGCTCCATGATCTCTTCTGCCTGGATACCCGCAACTTTGGCACGCGGATGCAGGATCACGCGGTGTGCACATACCTTTGCAAATACGCGAAGGACATCATCCGGGATCACATAATCTCGCCCGTTTATGTAAGCGGATGCTTTTGCCATGTTGTTGAGGGCCAGTGCTCCTCGCGGGCTGACGCCGAGCTGAATCTTGTCGTTCTGTCTGGTCGCTTCTACAAGCAGTGTGATGTATCTGAGGATATCATCTGCCACTTCTACCTCTTTTACTTCCTGCTGAAGCTGCTGTACTTCTTCTCGGGATGAGATCATCTGAAGCAAATCTAGCGGCTGCTCCGTCTGACGATCCCGCAGGATATTGATCTGGCTTTCAAAGTCCGGATAACCCATGGAGAGTTTGACCATAAAACGATCCATCTGAGACTGCGGGAGCATCTGTGTTCCGGCAGAACCGAACGGATTCTGTGTGGCAATCACAGTGAATGGCTTCGGGATTTCATAGGTTTTTCCATCTACCGTGGCATTTCCTTCTTCCATTACTTCAAGCAGGGCTGCCTGTGTCTTGCTGGAAGTACGGTTGATCTCATCTGCCAGAAGCAGGTTGCACATGACTGACCCCGGTTTGTACTGAAACTCTCCACTCTGCCTGTCGTACAGGGAGAATCCGACCACATCGGAAGGGGTAACATCCGGCGTAAACTGAATTCGATGATAGTCCACGCCCATGACTTTTGCAAAGCTCAGTGCCAGCGTTGTCTTTCCGACTCCCGGAATATCTTCCAGAAGCACATGGCCTTTCGCCAGGATTGTCATCAGCACCTGTTCGATCACTTCTCTTTTTCCAATGATTACTTTTTCAATCTCGTTTATCATTGCTTCTGTTTTTCTCATATGCCCTCTCTTTCTCATAACTGTCCTGTTATATTTATACTGTTTACTTTCTGCAAAATCCGTTAAACTTTTCTTCCCAACCGTACTTTTGCACACCTGAATCCTGTTTTTGCTGTCATGGCATCCCATACTTCTCCTGTGCCGGATCATTCTTTTTTGTTTCTTCTTTTTAACATCAGTACCACTGCCGCTGCGATCACTGCAATCACCACTGCGATGACCATGACCGGCATGGCACTGCCATTTTTCGAAAGCAGGGATGCTTTTTCCGGACGCAAGTTAAATAAATTTTTCATATTGTTTTTGTAACGGCAGAATGCGGTCAGTGCGTATGCCGCCTGGCCTCCTGCCAGAAAATCGGATTCATCCGGTATGGATGCCGGATTGGATGCATCATAAACATAAGCATGGACAAATCCGCCATCTTCCTGACGAAAGCTCATCAGATTATCAAGCACGGTATTTCCGTTTTTGATAAAACGACTGTCGCTCTGCGGATCGATGCCTAGACTGCAAAGAGCCGTCAGAACCTGTGCACAACTCTCAGAGCTTTCTGTGCCGGTATCCATGGAAGAACAGAATCCTCCGTCACTTTCCTGATGTTCAGAGATCCAGGACAGTGCAAGATCTGCTGCCGCTTTCGCCTCGCTGTTTTCTTCGTAATATGGTGCCAGGGCAGTCAGTGCCATGGCAGTGATATCTACATCCATCTGCCCGGAACCCGCTGAGAGGGAAAATCCGCCGTCACTCTCCTGTGCTTTTAAAAGTTCTGCCAGGATCTCTTCCCGGCTCTGGTATGCATCTTCCGGCACTTCATAATCCCCGGAATCCAGTGCGATCAGTGCCCAGATCAGTGCATTTGTTCCCTGCGTATCGAGCGGTTCTGTCTTTCCGCGGTTGTACGTTCCGTCTGCAATCAGATTGATGGTCTTCTCTCCTGCCATGTCACTTACTGCCTGTGGATCACCGCCAAGAGCCGCGATCACCAGTGCCGCTCTCTGATATTCGGTCGTTTTTCCGAGTTTTTCTTTTTTTGTGCCATATTTTTTGGCGATCGCTGTTTCCATCGCTTTTCGATAGCTTTTATAGTCTTCCTTGTATCCGCTTCTCGCTGCTGCAAAGGCAAACCAGTCATTGAGCGAAGTATCCGCCCCTTCCAGAAAGGTCTTATCGATCAGCTCGTCAGCATTTGTGAGGCTCTTGGCCCACTCAAAAATACCCTGGATGGTTTCTTTTACTTCTTCTGTCGTGTATTCGTAATGTGTGACAGTTGCTGCACTTTTTGTTGTATTTTCTGCTATATTTGCTGTATTTTCTGTCGTAACGTCTGATTCAGAAGCTGTTTGCATCTCACTGTTTTGGGATGCAGACTGTGCCCGTACTTCCTTGTTTGTGCCGGAAACCATCCCAACGCACAGGATCAGTGCCATGAGCAGGGCTGTCATTCTGTTTTTTCTTTTTTCTGCATTTTGTTTTTGATCATTTCCCTTTTTCATTACCATTCATACCCCCAGTTATCTGAACCGCCGGTCATGTCCTGCCCGATATCAGCTCCGTATGCCAGCGTGAAACGCAGCCGCAGTGTATCGCCGTTCTGGAAACAGTAATCGCTTAAGCCATAGTTCGGGTAAACGCCGTTTACCTGATACATCCAGCCGCTTCCTTTTGTAAAATCATAATCTCCGAGGCTGTTCGGTGTAAAATCATAGATTTCAAAGCCGTGTTCTTCCAGTTTGGTTCTTAAATCCTCCGGAATATTTCCGGTGACAAAATTGCTCTCGGAACTAATCCTTGCCAGATAAAAACCGGTCTCATAGTTTCCGGTATAGTCAACAGAATAGCCATTATTCTGCAGCATGCGTACTACCGTCTCCGCCGCAGTCTCTCCCTCATAAATATCTACATCCTGTGACAGCAGAATACCGCTTCCTACGGTCGTTGCTTCCACGCTGATGTGAACCGTTCCGATCCGCTCCCCGCTCTCTGCCGCCGTACAGAAAATGCTGTAAGTCAGTTCCGTTGTGTTGTCCTCTGCATCGGTGACGGTGATCACCATGGTATTATAGCCTTGGGACAATTCCGTATGGTAACTGACATCGCCGCTGTTCTCCCAGATCAGACCGGTAATATTGTCTCCGCTGTCACCGAAACAGGAAATGCGGATGTTGTCTGCACCAAGCCCGTTTCCATGATAATCGGTTGCCTGTACCTGGAAACTTAAGCTCTTTCGCTGCGTCTCAAGACTGTTTCCGGAATCACCAAGCGTACAGGTAACTCTTGGTGCCTCCACATTGCCTTCGCCGTCTCCGTCTCCGCTGTTCTGTTTGACATAGGTTACGGTATAGGTAATCTCTTCACTGCTTCCGTTTTTTTCTGCATACAGCGTGATCTGGTTTTCGCCCTCTTCCAGCAGCACTTCATAGTTGTCACCATCTGTCGGTGAAAGCTGCGTTCCGTTCAGCCAGGCGGTCAGATCTTCGACTTTGTCACTGCCCATAAAGGCCTGTGCATAGAACCGGTATTTCTTTTTATATACTTCTTTGTCCTCCAGATCGGTGTCAAAGCGGATATTCTGGTTCTGCGGTCGTTCATAAGTTATGGTATAAACCTGCTGTTCGCTCTTTCCGTCTTTTTCTGCATCCAAAACGATCTGATTTTCGCCCTCCTGCAAAGGAACGTCTTTATAATCCCAGTTTTCATCGGCACTGATCGGTGTACCGTTTAGCGTTGCCGTCAGTGCAAACGTCTCTTTGCCAAGCTGTGCCCAGGCACGGAAAGAAATGTGATCGCTTTTTACCGTCTGATCGGACAGATTTGTCTGGATCAGCAGTTTTTCTTCGTCGTAATAGATGGTATATTCTTTGGAAACAGTAAATTCGGTACCGTCTTTCTGCTGATAAGTGACTGCCACCAGAATCTTATTTTCGCCGTGTGCCAGTTTCAGACTTCCCCGGTAAGTGGTCACTTTGCCGTCGTTTAAGGTGTTTTCTGTTTTCAGTACTTTCAGATCCGTCAGCTGTTCAATCTGATAACTGTAATCTGCTTTCGTGACCGTCCCGCCGTTTTCAATCGTTGTCCGGAAATACTGCCTGTCTTTTTTGCCGTTTTTGTCTTTGTTTTTATTTCCGGAGTGATTCTTATTCGGCTTTTTGTTGTTTTTATCGTCTCCATCCGTCTTTTCGCCGCCTGTTCCGTCTCCGTAATTTCCTCCGTTTGTTCCTGATGCAGTCCCGCTACTATTGCCGGAATTGTTTCCGGAAGCATCTCTGTTTGCCTCTGTTGAACTGCCGTTTTCGTTTTTACTTTCGCTCCCTGTGCTTTCTGTGCCCTGGCTGTCAGCTCCGCTTTCTTTTGACGATTCGCTCTCCGTCTCCTTCATATCCTGATTTTCTGACTGCTGATTCTGCATCTGCTGCCGGCTGCTTCCATTCTCTTTTGTCTGCTCTGCCAGCACTTCTTTCGTGCCGGTCAACATGACCATCGAGCTTTTCTCCATGCCATCGATCGGATTTTCCGGCACACTTTCTCTCTGCGTACGGATTCCCAGGATCATCACTCCCGAAAACAGCACAATAAGCAGCAGTGCCGCAATGGCACCTGCTGCTTCTGAATGTTTCCGCAACTTTTTCATCATTTTTTGAAAAAGCTCTTTCATATGCTCCTCCTGTTATTCTGAAACTGTAAAATATTCTGATCCATTTTTCACTGTAATTGTGATGTTCCGGATCAGTCACCGCTTATTTTACTTTCACAGAACGAATTTTGCTGTATTTTCCGCTGTATTTCTTTCCTCCGACGATCTTATAAGCCTGGATCTTAAAGTAATATTTTTTCCTGGATTTCAGTTTCTTCCAGGTCAGTTTTGTGGTGTTCGCCTTTTTGATCGTCTTCGCCCGCTTCCAGTTTTTCTTCTTTCCGATTGCGTAGGAAATCTCATATCCGGACACGCCTTTGATCTTCTTCCACTTCAGCACTGCTTTTTTGCTCCTGGATGCCTTCAGGGAAATAAAGGAAACTTTTGGTACGGAAACGGTGATATTCTGGTTTGGATCGGTCGGTTTCGGCTGTACCTGCTGCGTTTCTTTAACTGTCACTTTGATCTGTGCCAGGATCTGAGGCTGCTCCACGCAGTACGCTGTGATCAGGGTCTCTCCGGATGCAAGTGCACGGACCTGTCCGTCTGCATCCACAGATGCCACCTGTGGATTAGCACTGCGATAACGGATGCTGCCCGCTACATTCAAATCTTCCGGGAGGAGCTGTACTTTTAACATATGACTCTCGCCCTTTTTCAGCGTCACGCTGTTTTCTGTAAATGTAAGTTTCTCCAGCGGAACTTCCACTTTTAAGGTACAGGTCGCTGTCAGCATTCCAACATGGGCGGACACCGCCGTTTCTCCGCCGCCGATGGCTGTCACTGTGCCGTTTTCCACGGTTGCCACGGAAGGATCTGCCACATTCCAGATGATGGTTTTGTCACTGATCGTATCTTCCGGATCGTAAGTCACATGAAGTGTCACCCGTTCTCCTTTTTTCATGTTGACTTCTGTTTTATCCAGCGTGATGTTTTTCAGAACAAGGGACTCCAGTCTCGCATATTCTGCCTCCGCATCGGTCAATATTTTTAAGATTTCTTCGCTGACATACTGTTTCTGATCTTCCAGAAGTGCATCGTACGCCGCCCTTGCTTTTGCGATAGCTTCACGACTGTTCAGGGTCACTTCTCCTATGGCATTTATTTTTTCAACAGCTGACTCTGCCTGGCTTCTGTTGTATTTGAGATCTGCCAGTTTATTTTCTGCCTGTGCAAGCAGCTCATAATTTCTGACCAGATTTTTCTGTGCGGTTGTCAGTGCAGTGTAATCTTTTCGCAGTGCCGTCAGCCTCTCTTCACTTTCAAAGGTGATCTCGCCAAGTGCTGCAATTCGCTCGCTGATGGCTTCTGCGATGGCGGTATCTTTTTTCAGCTTCTCCAGATCCATTTCCTGTGCAACGAGAGAATAATAATTGACAACCATCGCCTGCCGGATCTTTGTCATCGCATCAAAATCACTTCGGATCTTTTTCAGGGTCTCTTCATCCTCAAGTTTCACCTCACCGCTTGCCGCAGCAATCCGCTCTTCCATCTCTTTGACTGCCGTATAATCCTCATCCGTTGCCTCTGCCTGTGCAAGCTCCTGCAGTTCTTTTTCTTTTTCTTTGATCTGTTCGATCAGCTTTCCATCTACCTGTGCTCTTTCTTCATCGTTCAATTTCAGCCATGCGGCATGGGCATTCATAAGAAGTGAAAGACTGTCATCTGTAAGTGACACTTTTTCCGGGATCCGCTTAACGCAGCTTGAAAATGCATCGATCCTGTCTTTCTTCTCCAAAAGCTCTGTGATCTTCTTTTCTGCATTCTCCAGAAGTTTTCTCACACGCTCCGGAACAAGTGCCTGCTGGCTCTCTGTCAGTGCCTGGAATGCTTCTCTTGCCGCTGTGATCTCCTCTCTGGAATCTAAGTTCACATCTCCGATTGCTTCGATCTGACGGATCACGGCATCTGCCTTTTCTTTGTTTTCCTTCATCTGTGAGATCTTTTCTTCTGCTTTCGTCAGAATATCCAGATTTTCTACCATCGCTTTTTCTGTTTCTGTCAGTGCATCGTAGGCATTTCTTGCACGCACTACCAGCTGCTCATCTTCAAGCGTCAGTTCTTTATCCAGTGCTTTGATCATCGCACTGACCTGTTCTGCCTGATCCATGCTTGCAAGCAGTTCCTTCAGTTCTTTTTCCTTCTTCAGGAAAGTATGATAAGTACTTGCCGTGATCCGCTCCCTCTCGATATCCAGCATTGAATCATACAATTCTCTCGCCTTTTCAATGTCTTCTTTATCAGAAATGGCTGTCGCATGGCCGGACAGACGATTCACGATCGCATAAAACTGATTTGCTTTTTCAGTATTTACCGTCCATTTTGCATAAAAAGTCTTATCGCCATAACTGTGTGCCGGTATTTCGGTCACTTTTCTTCCGGTAAATTCCGCATTGGTGTACCATCCGTCAAATTTACATCCTGCTTTTGTGATCTCATCTGCGGTCGGCAGTGTGATCTGGTCTTTCGGACTGTAGGTGTCCGGAAGAATGATGTCATCGGAAAGAGTACCACCGTTTAATTCAAATTTCAGTGCATAACTTGGCTGTCCGTACTGTGCGTAAAGCGTGATATCCTGCTCCGGCATGGAAAGGAGTTCTCCCGGATAATATCTGATTCCGCTTCCGTCCGGTTTGGTATTCCACTCCGTCAAAAATGCTTCCTGTTCATCGGTTACTTTTCCTTCGGATAAGAGTACTTCTGCATAAGGGGAAGCTTCTGTTGTGAAGGTCTCGCCCTCTTTCTGACCGTCATAGGTGATCGTATAAGTATCTGCCGTGGCATTCAGATAACTGCCGTCCAGCTGATCCTGCATATCAAAAAGGGAATTCTGTTTGTGTGCAAAACGGTCGTATGCAATCAGTCCGTAAAGTGCCTGGTCGGTTGCCATCGGATTGACCGTTGTGCCGGAACCGCCACCTCCGTCGTAGCCTGCCGTTACATGTTTAAATCCGCCGATCGACGCACTGCTTCCGCTTCCGGCTGCCCAGAAGGTCAGAAGTGCATCTACCATATTGTCGGTGTAAACGCCGTCCCGTGTCGCTCCTTCTTTGACAAAGCTGCATGTTTTTCCGATATGCGGCAACGTTACCTTATCTGATTTCGGATCGATCCCCATTTCCAGAAGCGGCATCATCGCCCATACGGTCGATTCGCTGTTGACCGTTCCCCAGCTCTCAAAACCGCCGTTCGGCTTCTGCATATTTGCCAGCACGAGAATACCGCGTTCTACCGCACTTGCAAACTCATCATAACTATAGGTTGCATCTGTTTGCTCATATTTTTCCTGACTCAGATAATATGGTGCAAATGCTGTCAGTGTCATGCCAGTGATATCGGCATCCGGTACATTTCCTGACAATGCCCAGCCGCCTTTGATTCCGTTTGCATCGGTGATCTCCAGATTCAGAATGTAATCCAGCATTTTTCCAAAAGTATTTGCTGTTTCTGGATGATCCGTCTGGTCAAATTCATAACCGCCGCTGTTCATGGAAATGATCTCCCAGATCGGACCGTTAATGCCCTGGCGATACGAAAAACTGAATGAATCAGATAGTTTTTCAATAAAATCATAGCCTGCCACGCTTCGGATATCATATCCCATTGCAGTCAGCGGCAAGATCAGTCTTGACCACTCGGTAGACTTTGCCGCATGCAGATTTCCTTTCTTATTTTCTACATGTGCTTCCACACGTTTTAAATAGTCAGAAAAATAATTCTCCGGTATGCTGTTGATATAATCTGCTCCTGTATACATGCCGCGCAGCAGATCCCATACTGACCATTCTCCAAACGTACTTCCTACGGTCGGGTAGCTGTTTCCTGTTTTTTCTGACTGCTCCTGCTGGTTTTCCAGAATATATTTTGCCGCTGCATTGATATAAAAACGCACTCCCGGCTTTTCATTGTTCCAGAAACGCAGCTTCAGACTGTCTGAAAATTTATTCTGATCCCACGCTGCCGCATGGACAGCAGTAACAGGCATCTGGACAGATGACAGAGCTACAACTGCCGACAGAACTCCTGCAAGAATCCGTTTTCTATAACCACATTTTTTTGTTTTTCTGCTCATTTCTCCACACTCCTGTTCTTTCTGTAAGTGCATCTCTTTTTCTGAGATTGTAATCTTTGTAATGGTGATCCGGGGGCAGATTTCTGCCCCCCTGATCATCCATCTTCCTTGCTGATAAGCATATATTTCATATTTTTATGCTCTCAGCATACGGAAATTTAATTGTTATTTTTTAATCTTTGCAGACTTGGTATTTGAGTACTGACCGTAGATCACTTTATTTTCTACTTTCTGGAATACACGTACTTTGTAGGTATATTTCTTACCTGCTTTTCCTTTCAGTTTGTAGCTTGCCTTGCTGCCCTTATTGAGCGTCTTCACAAGTTTCCACTTGCCTTTTCCAGTCTTGCAGTAGATTTCGTATCCACTTGCACCCTTAACCTTGTTCCATTTCAGAGTTACTTTTTTGCCTTTCACCTTTGCAGATTTCAAAGTTGTCTTCTCATTAAATCCATACTTGTCTTTCTCTGCTTTCAGTTTTTCTTCCTGCTCTTTCAGTTTTGCATCCTGAGCCTTCTGTGCCTCTTCAAGTGCTTTCTTGGCTTCTTCTTCCTGTTTCTTTGCAGCATCCTGCTGAGCTTTCAGGTCTTCTGCTGCTTTCTTTGCTGCTTTAAGTGCAGCCAGGTCTTTTTCTGCGATAACCAGGTCAGACAGGTTCGTTACTTTTTCTTTCACATCTGCTTCCAGTGCTTCATATGCACTTCTTGCTGCTGTGATCGCTTCTTCACTGTCAAGTGTTACTTCTCCGATTGCTGCAATGGCATCAACTAGCGGCTGTGCTTTGGTTTTCAGAGCTTCCTGTTTTGCCTGCTCTGCCTTGTCTGCTTCTGCTTTGTCTGCTGCCTCTTTTACAAGTGCTGCAATGCGACTCTCTGCGGCCTGCAGATCGCTGTAGTTTGTTACCAGTGATTTCTGGACATCACTCAGAGTATCGTATGCGGCTCTTGCTGCTGCGACTACGCCTCTCTTATCCAGCGTTACTTCTCCGATTGCTGTGATCGCACTGCTTACGGATGCTGCTACCGCTGCATCTTTGTCCTGACTCTCTTTCTCTGCTTTCAGCAGTGCCAGATTCTTCTCTGCTACGACCAGGTCAGACAGGTTTGTTACTTTTGCTTTCACATCTGCTTCCAGGGCTTCATATGCACTTCTTGCTGCTGTGATCGCTTCTTCACCGTCAAGTGTTACTTCTCCGATTGCTGCGATCGCATCGACTACCGGCTGTGCTTTGGCTTTCAGAGCTTCCTGTTTTGCCTGCTCTGCCTTGTCTGCTTCTGCTTTGTCTGCTGCCTCCTGTACAAGTTCTGCAATGCGGTTCTCTGCTGCGGTCAGATCTGTGTAGTTTGTTACCAGAGCTTTCTGATCTTCTGTCAGTGTGTTGTATGCGGCTCTTGCTGCTTCTACCACACCTCTCTTATCCAGCGTTACTTCGCCGATCGCTGTGATCGCACTGCTTACGGATGCTGCTGCCGCTGCATCCATCTGGTTTTTCAGTTCTTCCTGCTGTTTCTTTGCTTCCAGAGTCTGAATGGTCTTTTCTGCCTGAACCAGAACATCATAATTGGAAACCAGTTTCTTCGCATCTGTGGAAAGTGCATCGTATGCATTTCTTGCTGCTTCTACGCTTTCTTTTTTCTCGAGTGTTACATCTCCAAGTGCTTCGATCAGTGCTTTTACTGCATCTGCATCGGTCTGTGTCTTTTCATCCGCTGCAAGTTCTGCACTTGTTTTCAGTTTGTCCAGATCTGCTTTTGCATCGCTTAACTGTTCTGCAATTTCTTCTGCTGTTTTTGCATTGTTGATCAGGACTTTTGCATTTGCAAGGATCTTTGTGATCTGTGTTTTTTCTGCATCACGGTAATCCTCTGCATTTTTGTATACGTTCAGCTCTGTGATGGCTGCTTCTTTTGCCGGTGCCAGCAGTTCTTCTACCGACGCCACTCTGACGGTCAGCATTTCACTTGTCTTTGGTGTACTGTCGCTGTCTTTCAGCACCATATAGACTTTGTATGCTGCATCTGTAATATCGGTTAATTCCAGTGTATTTTCACCTACTTCAACCTGGATGCCTTCACCTGTTGTATCAATGGATTCCGGTGCAGTTTCCGTTTCCGGCAATACTTTATAGTACAACGTACCGTATTCATTTGCTGTGAATGTTACTGATGCACTTGTTGCACTCTTACGCACACCTGCACCTTCTTCTGCCGAGATCACCGGTGCATTTCCTGTCTGCTGTTTCAGTGTTACATAGTAAGAATCTTTCGTCTTGCCGTCTTTTGCAGTTACTTCGATCCGGACGGTCGCGCAGTCACTGTTGTCTGCAAAATAGATCGCATAACGGTCGTGTCCACTGTTTGTTGCAGTACGGATGATATTTCCTTCTGAACTGCTGATGACCGTGCTCTTTCCTACTGCACTTACCGGATACAGTTTATAAGTTGAACCTGTATCTTCTGCTGCTGTCCAGATATTCAGGAAGCGGCGTGTTGTGCTGTATTCTGCATGATAAACATGATTTGTCTTACTGAACGCCGGTGTTAGCTGACCAGTCCCATGTTAAACTGATTTGTCGCTGACATACAGTTCTTTTAAGTTGGTATTCGGTTTCACGTTTCAGTGTGAATTTATAAGTTCTTTCATCGCTTCCTTTTCACAACAACATCAAAGCTCTTGCCTGCTTCTGTCAGTTCCATCTCTCTGACTGTTCTTCCACGCCATCGATGGTAATGCTGCTTCCTTCGGAAGCAGTAAAGGTCAGAGTCGTCTTATCTGCCGAAGTCAGGACAACGATGTCATGACTGGAAAGTTTTCCGTCAAATGCCACGCCATTATCGATCGTGCTGCCTTCTGCACTTGATGTTACGCCAGTCATATATGCCTCACTGGATGCAACCGCCATAACGCATGCACTGTCGTTCTTATAGTACAGCGTACCGTTTTCGTCACAGATAATACTTGTGATGCAGTACTGCTGTCTTGCTTTTTCCGGTGTGAAAATTTCTTCTACATCCGGAGTTGTCTGTCCTTTTTTATCACGGATCAGAGTGATACCACCCGGATTCTTGTTATAAGTTGCATACAGATAAACACTTCCGTCTTCTTTTTCATAAGCGGTTGACAGAAGTACAGAGCACTGTGGATATCCTTTCAGCGGTGCTTTGTAGATCTCTGTCATCGTTGCCGCATCAATCACGCTGATCGAATAGGTTCCGCTGAAGTTACTTCCGCTTGTCACACCGATATAGATTCTTCCGTTGTATACAACCGGTGTGCTGGTGCTCATGCTTCCAGGCTGTACGGATTTCAGCGTATCTTTATCAAAGGTTCCGTCGGATTTCAGTTTTAGACTGTAGAGGTAGCCGCCTTTTGTTGTGAAATACAGTCTGTCTGTTTCTTTGTCATAAGCAATCGTAGAACGCTGGTCACCGATCACATCAACGCTGTCCATAACTGCTCCGGTCTTCTTGTTCAGAGATAATACATGTCCGGTTCCGTCTGAACCGCTTGTGCCGTCATCCGTACCAAATACAACATAGTCACCGCGTACCACAGAACCTGCCCAGTAGAAACCGCCAAGGCTTGTGTACTGCCATGCTGCTTCTTTTGCTTCCTGTGTGTTCGTCGGATCTTCATCCGTAACCGGGATGCACACATAGTTTGCATCTTTTGTCTCTGCATTCCAGAATCCGGTATAAATATAACCGTCACTGTAAGTGATCGGGCTTAAGGACTGGCCTTTCAGCGTATCCTGGTAAACCCACAGAGATTCCAGTGTCTCTGCATTGAACGCCTGTACACGTCCGTCTGCCAGCGGTGCAAAGATCATGCCGTCTGCATAGGTTGGCGGTGTGTATCCAAAGTTTGTCGCTGCTACCATATCGCCTGTCTGCAGGATATCACCTGTATTCAGATCCAGTTTGTAAATATGGTTTGCACTCATGACGATCAGGGAATTATCCACGATGATCTGCACACTCGGTGCTGCACCCCAGCCGCTTCCCAGTTTCTTAAACCATTTTTCGTAGGTTGTCGCCTCGCTCGTTGGTGTTTTTGCAGAGGTAATACCCATGTTGTCATCACTGTTACGGAAGTTTTTCCATGCTGCGGATACATCTTTTCTGGTGCTCTCCGGTGCTTTTTCCATTGTGATGGTTTTCTCGGTGTTTTCTGTAATAGAAATCGTATCTTTCTTTGTAACATATCCGGCTTTTACGGCAACATAGCTGTAAGTTTCTTCTGCCTTCAGTGTGTATACACCGTTCTCTGCTTTCAGCTTTTTGCTGTCAGCATCTTTCAGTGTGATCACTGTATCTGCCGGATCTGTTTTCAGTGTCAGTTTTACGGATTTTTTTCTCAGAACATGAATCTTGTATTCTCTTGCCTGAGACGGTACATCTTCCATTGCTGCTTTGACGGTGATCACAGTCTCATCTCCGCTCAGAGGAACTGATGTTTCTCCTGTCACTGCGGTACCGTTGACAGAAACTGCTGCGTTTTCCAGAAATGCTGCTGCATTTATTTTTACGCTGTCGTTGTTGTCGGTTACACTGACTGTGTAATCTGTTACATTTTTATCAAAGCCAGGATGAAGCACTTCTTCTCCATCTACAGATGCCACACTTAAGGATGTCAGAGTGGATTCACGAACAACATCAAATTCATAAGTTGTTGTCTCGTCTCCCTTCTTCACATCTACATACAGTGTGTTGCCATTCATGTCTTTTTTGGTCAGGTAGGCGGCACTTGATGTCGCACCACTTCTCAGTGTAATATTCTTCGCAGATCCGTTATTTGCCGCTGTGTAACGTGCTGTTACCGTTGCAGTTACATTATCTGCAAGTTTGGAGTAGAGATATACATTGGTAATTGCATCCGGGATGACAACCTGATATTTGTTTTTCGTAATATTATATTCCGGTGTGATCTCGTATGCAAAAGAAGTTTCTGCATTGGTTCCTGCCAGGATCTTGAACTCTTTCATGCCGGCTGCTACAACGGTTACCGGAATATCTACGCTCTTCTGTCCTGATTTTGCTGTGATCACTGCTGTTCCCTTTCCGGTTGCTGTGACCACTGCTTCTTTTCCAACCTGCATCGTATTCTCTGCTGACTGTGCTGCTGCCAAAGACTGGTCTGTGCTGACTGCCACAACTGCCGGATTGGAAGAAGTCCATACGACCGGATCGGTTCCATCGCCTACGTCTGCCATAATCTTCTGTGTATCAGAAACGCCACATCCAATCTCTTTCTGATTCGGAGTGATGGATATGGTGCTGAACACGTCTGCATTTGCAGCCAGAACTTTTACATAACATTCTGCAGTAAAAGCACCGCTTGTGAATGTGATGATCGCTTCGCCTTCACTGACTGCAGTTACCTTTCCTGAACTGGAAACGGTTGCCACATTTGTATTGCTGCTCTTCCAGGTTCCGCTCTTGGTATCTGTGGTATCACTTGGAAGATAGCTTGCTGACATATAGGTGGACTGTTTTACTTTCAGTGATTTAGAGCCATAGCTGATCTTTACGCCGGTCATCGGCACTTCTACAACTTCTATTTCAATGGAAGCAGTCATGTCACCGATTTTTGCCGTGACCGTAGTCGTTCCTTTTTTCAGTGCACGTACGTATCCGCTTGTGGAAACACTTGCAACGCTCGGCTCTGAGCTTTCCCAGGTCGCTTTTTTTGCATCCGTTGTATTGGACGGATCAAATCTCAGAGATAAGGTTTTGTTCTTTCCTTTATTCAGGGTCAGTTTGCTGTCATCAAAATAAATCCGCTGTGTATGGACTTCTTTGACTGTTACCGTACAGTCGGCCTCTTTGTCACCAACCTTTGCTGTAATGACAGCCGTTCCTTCTTTTTTACCGGTTACTCTTCCGCTCTGATTTACCGTTGCGACATCTTCTGCATTTGTGCTCCAGGTAACAGTTCTGTCATCTGTGGTATTTGCCGGAACCAGTGTCGCTGTCAGTGTTTCACTGTCATTTTTCAGGATTTCCATTTTTGATTTATCCAGCCGGACTTCCTGAAGCGGACTTGCATTTACGGTTACTTTACAGGTTGCTGTCTTTTCGCCGCAGGTTGCCGTGATCGTGGTCGTTCCTGCACCGACAGCTGTTACCAGACCATTTTTCACCGTTGCAACAGAAGGTTCTTCACTGTTCCATTCGATTGGCTCGGTCGGTTTGCCTGTCAGCTCCACTTTTGCATTTAACTGCATGGTACCTTCGTTTTCCAGTGTGATCTCACTCTGATCCAGTGTGATACTTGTGATCTCACCGCCAAGCAGTTTGTTCAGTTCATCGTTTACTTTATCTACTTCACTCTGTTCTGCAACAATATTTTGCAGAACTTCTTTTGCTTCTGTGATCTTTGCTGCGATATCCGGATCTGCCTTCAGCTCGGCACTGTTCGGTGCAGAATTGATCTTTGCCAGAGTGGTGGTCAGCACATCTTTGTTTGCGACGCTGTAAGAATCATCATAGCCGCCGCCCATACCGCTGGAACCTCCGATATCACCGCCGTACTTCAGAGTAAACTGTGCACGCATGACATCGCCGTCAGACAGATAATAATCTGCAAATCCTACATTCGGGAATACCGTATTTACACAGTACATCCATCCTGACATGTAGTTGTAGTCAAATTCACCAAGAGAACCTTCTGTTCCGCCGTCGGCGTCAAACATCAGATCCGGAAGTTTTTCTGCCATATGCGGCTCAAGTGCTGCACCGGCAAGATCCAGTTTCTTTGTCGCATTCTTTGGGTTTTTTGCATTAGATCCTACGATATGGGACAGATAGAAACTGCTGGTCAGACTTCCGGTGTATTCTACATCATAGCCTTCTTCACGGATCAGGTTTACAAATGCTTTCGCTGCATTGTCACCTTCGTAAACCGGCATCAGAACCGGTTCTACGATATAACCTTTTGAGATTGTAAAGGCTTCAATGCTGACCGTTGCATAACCGATAAATTCGCCTTTTTTGGCTTTCTGATAAATAACGGTATAAGTCTGTGTTTTCGATGCTCCTTTTCCGTCTTCTGCGGAAATAACAACGGTATGCTCTCCTTCTTCCATGCCCTGGAAATCCAGCGTAAAGCTTGTCTTTACATTATCACTCCAGGTTGCCGAAAGTGCCTGTCCGTCAAGAGTTGCTGTCGGTTTGAGCGTGTTGTCCTCAGCATCTCTTGCCCAGACATCGAACAGCTTGCGCTGTCCTTTTACCTTAAGCTTGTCCGTCAAAGTTGTCTTTAAAAGAATACCATCCTGCGTTGTTTCATCCGATGACGCATCCTCTGAAACAACTGCTCCCGTGTCCTGTGCCGGCAGTGCTGCGAATGCACTTGTCGGAATCATGGTTGTGATCATCAAAAAGGTCAGAAACCATGCCAGAATTCTGGAAGCAAATCTTTTTTCTCTTCGTTCCATTTGTTCCTCCTCATTCGCTTTTTGGCGATTCGATTCTGTTTGCTTTTTTTAATACCAAAAACAGATACTAAATTAAGAAAAACCGCATAAATACAGTGTTTATCAGCAAAATAGCAAGAGGGAAATAAGGAAATTTACAACGAAATTACAACAAATGAAAGAGCCCTATGTAACGACTTATAAAGAGAAATACAGAGTTATAAGAAATCGACGCTTGAAACAGAGCGTCCTTTTCTATGTCGTGAAACAGCATACTATATCATTTCTGCTTGATTATCTTAAGACTTATTAGACTATGGTTTGTCAAGAGCTTGTTGCGTATGCAATGCGTTAGCACTCTTTACAACCATAGGCTGATAAGTAATCTGTTCATAAGCAGAAATAATATAGAATTATCAATGCTCGATACTATGGAATATCAAAAAATAATTCTTTGACAAAATTTAATAAAATCGTACCATTAAATATGGTATAATAACTCGAGGAAATAGGGAGGTAATAAATTAAAATGAATAAAATTAGTATAAGATTAACAAGTTTTTTGTTGGCAATTTTTAGTTATGTTTTAATTTTTCAAAATATAGTATCCAATCAAGAACAAATACCACTTAATACCAATGAACAGTTTGAAATAAATATTGCAAATACATTGATAACTAAAGAAGAATTGGCATTAGAATTGGATAAAATAGTTGATACTAATAATGCAACACTGATTAAAATAGCAACACCAACTAATGATTATGAAAATAAAAAAGATATTATTTACTTTGGTAGTAAGAAACCTATTAGTAATGATTTAGTTGTTACAGGCAATAAAATAAATTGGCTTGACGCAAAATTGACAGGGGAATTGATTTCATCAAAAAATATAGGAAGTCGTCCATTATATGGAACATACGCAACAGATAACAATGCAGATTTTAAACATGACATTGAACAATGGGCGATAGAAAATGGTATTGATATTGAATGGACGGCTACTCCCTCACTGCTAAAAGATATTTATTATAATTTGGTGCATAACGGAGTAGGAAACGTAATTTTGACGGCATTTTTATTATTTATTTCTTCTATGATTGCGTGGTTTGTTTTAAGAGCAAAGGGGCGTAGTATTAGATTATTGGGCGGAGTAGAATTAAATAAAATTTACAAAGAAGATACGTTGGCAATATCAAAATTATTTATACCAAGTTATATTACCGCACTTTTTATATTCTTACTATATATAGGAGTTTCAAGAGGAATTAGACAAATTCCGTTAGTTGTTACAAATAGTTTAATTATATTAGTTGTTCTGACGGTTATATCATTAGTAGTAACATATGGAATGTCAATTATAGTGAAGCCTAAAAGTGAACATATAGCAAAAAGAATAATACCACTAAAAAGATTCAAACAATTAAGTGTAGGCACTAGAATTATATCAATTATATTAGCACTTTTGATAGTACCAAGTACCATTACATCAGCTTACGTTCTTCAACAATTATCTCATGAATATTCTTTGTGGGAAAATATGCAAAGTAATGTAAGTTTATCTTTCGGAGATTTAGACTCATTAGAAACAGAAAAGATGCGACAACATGTAGAGAAGTTTTTTAAAACTATGGAAAAAATAATAATCTCTTTATCTTTAGTAATTGATAAATCTATTGAATTAAACAAAGAGGAATATGGTGGATACGACCATATTATTATTACAGATAGAAGTTGGATAAACTCTTTCAACATAGGAATAGAAAAAAACGGTAAGGGTGGTAAATTAACAAAAATAGAGTTAAATGCGTTAGACAAACCGTTACAAGATTTTCTAACGGCACAAATGCCATTGTGGACAAAAACACAAGAAGTACAGCCTAAAGGAGTAGAGTTTTACGAATTTATAGGAAAAAATTTTTTGGGATTACCTCCTAATGTTGGCTCTGGTGGAAGTACCGTTCAAGCTACCAATCCTTTGATTATTCTAATTGATAGTCCATCGGAAATATTAGATATTTTAGGCTTTTACTTTGCCAGCTTGTTCCAGCGGAAATGTCGTTTTTCCAAATGAACAATTATTAAGAACCGAATTGAATAAATCACCGATAAAAGAGTTTGTTATATCTATCGACACTATTGCTGATGTTGCTTTATCACAAGCTCAAAAATTTACAAAAAGAAGCAATATTCTACATTGTAGCTTGTATATTGATTTTTATATCTATGGTTTTTGCAGGTATTCTTACCGCACAGTTATGGGTAAACGAAAATAGAAAAACGCATATTCACATTACATACATTTGGGAAATCATATAAGGAAATCATTATGCCTAATTTTATAAAAGAATGTTGTGTTGCAATACTTACAATATTTGTAGGAGCAGTAATTTCTTTTGTTATAAGACGACCAGAAATTATTACAGTAATTATTGTAAGTATAGCTATTTTAATCTTGTATAGTTTAAGCAGTTTCATTGCATATCATATATGTACTAGACAAGCATTTTACAAAGTAGCAACAAGAAATGAGTAAAAACATAAAGAACGGAGTAAAAAAATGGAAATAAAAATAAGTAATATTAGTGTTAAGATTAATGGAAACCTAATTTTTTCAAATTTAAGTTATATTATGAATAGTGGCGATATGATAGCTTTAACAGGTGCTTCGGGTTGTGGAAAAACGACATTGCTAAACTGTTTAGGTTTAATACAACCAATTGAGAGTGGAACTATTTTAATTGACCAAAAGAATGCCACCAAATGGAATGATAAAGAGAAAACTAACTTTGGCATAAATATGCTACATTTATTTATCAAGATTATGGTATCATCGAAGATGAAAGTGTTGCTTATAATATAACACTGGATAAATCTAAAATCCGTAAATCAGAAGTGGAAACAATTTTAAAAAAAGTGGGGCTAAGCGGTAGAGCTAATGAACAAGCTGTAGTTTTATCTGGCGGAGAAAAGCAAAGAATAGGTATAGCAAGAGCAATTTTGAAAAACGCTTCTATAATTTATGCTGATGAGCCTACGGCTTCTCTTGATAGCGAAAATAGACAAATAGTAATTAAGTTACTTAAAGAATGTGCTTTAAATGGAGCAATAGTCATTTTAGCTACACATGATGATAGATTGGTAAATGAATGTAGTAAAGTTATAGATATGTCAAGGTTATAGTTTTACAGGAAAAAGCTTTCTACCGACGGAGTGATCCGCCAGCGGTGACGGTCGTAAGACATATCGCCACGCCAGCTTGCTGGCGAGCGGACGGTTCACTTCGGCGGTTGGGCGAGCTTGCGAGCCTTACAAAGCCCCCGTTATCTAACAGGGGGGTACTATTACAAGAAACAAGGCACAAAACAATTACAAAAATCCCGATATGAAACGATGTACGAAGTTATAAGAACTTACTGCACTTCACACCCTGTCATTTCTACCCGACAGGTCGAAAACAGCATATCGGAAGCAAAAAATACAAGGTGTATGCTCCTATGGGCGTATGCCTTTTTTGATTGGAGGAATGAACATGAATGACATGGAATTTATCGAAGCATTGAAAACAAAACGGAACGCCTGCGGTTATTCCCAAAGCAGACTGGCAAAGGAACTGCACATCAGCAGGCAAAACCTGAATGAGATTGAGAACGGGAAAACAAGAGCCGGCAAAGAAATGAAGCATACGCTCCTGCATTATCTGGACTACTGCAAATGCACACAGCCTTTTACGCTGAATATTGATTATCTGCGTCTCCGCTTCCTACTACGGACGCATTGGAGATTATCAAAAACGTGCTAGCTATGAAAGCTGAATACTTTATCCATGAAGATTACGGGCTGTTCGGCTATGAAGAACTATACCGCTATGGCGAGATTATTGTTACCGCTTCCAAAGACGCTTCTATGGGCGTTTTACTGGAATTAAAGGGCATGGGCTGTCGGCACTTGGAACACGTCCTACAGGCAAGGAAAACAGGCTGGTATCACTTTTGAGCCGTTGTATGGACTATGAGGGTATCTTTAAGCGTCTTGACTTGGCTGTCAATGATATGGGCGGACTGCTGGATATAGAAATCCTAAGAGAACGCTATTACGCCGATAAGGTATGGAAACGCTCAAGGAAATATGAGGGCGTGGACAGTGGAAAACTGTCGGGGGCAAAGGGAGATACCGCAAAGACCTTTTATATCGGTTCAAAGAACAGCCCTATCTACTTCTGCCTGTACGAGAAAGAAAAGAGCAGAGGAACAAAGGCATACAGACCGACATCAAGAACCGTCTTGAAATCCGACTAAAAAATGAAAAGGCAGGACAGGCGGTGGAAGAACTTATTTTTTCAAGAAATCCCGAACAGACCATTGCAAGCCTTGTCCTCATGCAAGTGGACTTTCCCGACTATATCCTGTGGGATATATTCATTGAGAATATGACCGCTTCCCTCCCGTTCATCATGACACCTGTTGCCGTCAACATGGATAAGACGATACGCTGGCTGGAACGGCAGGTCATGCCCTCTGCTGATGATAAAGGAGATTGAAAAGGAAACGGGGGCGAACTACTTGGAAGCAATCGACAGGCAGACGAGATTGACAGACAAACAGGAATTGAAAATCAAGCAAATGACAACCGACATATCCGATGTGATTATAGGCTGATACCGCTGTTTCTAAGGAATAGCGGTATTTTTGATTGGAAAATATTTTCAAGAAATTTCCGCAAACAGTCATTATTTGGGCGGTCAGCGGACAGATATGGGATAGAAAGAAGAAATCTTGATTTTTTTCGCTTCCAGCTTAACAAACAGCTACTTGCTGGACAGATATGGTGTGGAAGAAGAAAGATAAAAAAATTTCTGGATTTAGTCATTAAATCGCATGTTGTTGTCCCTATATGGAGTAGAAAGAGAAATTTCTTTTCAAAAATGGAAGCAAAACGCCGTTTCCTGTCCCTATATGTAGTGAAAGGGAAAAAAGCAAAGCATTTTTGCAACAAATCGTCTTTTAGCGGACTGATATGGAGTGAAAGAGGAAAAAAGTGAAATTTTTTTATCAATCAACTTAGCAAACAGCACTTTGCTGTCCCTATATGGTGTGAAAGGAAGAAAGCAAAGCGATTTTTGCCAAAATGCACCTTTCTATTTGTATTAATGGTGTAGGGGAGATTTCTTCTTTCAAGCGTTCTTTGATAAGTGAATAAAGCGGTCAGATACGTTAGACGGACAGCGAGCCGTTGGAGCAGACATGCCACGACCTTATTTCCTGCCCTGTAAGCGAGCGAGAAATGTCTGTGTTCATAGAAAAGGCTTGTCCCCTTTTCCAGTCATGACCTGTCCCGTCTGATAATGATACTCCCGTACAGCCACAGCTTGAGCGTTCAGAGCGTCGCACGCAATGGGTACGGCTACATGAGAACCATGCAGAGGTGCAATCCCTGTGGGCTTTGACACAAGCCGTCTGACCGCTTCAAAACTACGAGGAAAGGAGGTGTCATATCTATGCACGATTTAAGTATGCCGTTATGGGAAAGATACCTCATGACGATAGAGGAAGCGTCCAGTTATTTCCGTATCGGGGAGAACAAGCTCCGCCAGCTTGCCAACGAATACAAAGAGGAATGTGTTGTGATGAACGGAAACCGTATGCTCATCAAGAAAAAGAAATTTGAAAAAGTCATAGACCGATTGGAACAAATCTAGTGAAAAAGAGCCTTGTGTGTGATAAGATGTGTATAAGTCGTTACAGCAAGGCTCTTTCTTACTTTGAAAGGAGTTAAGAAAGAATGTCATCAGCAAAAAGACGGGATAACAGAAACCGTATCTTATACAGAGGAGAGAGCCAAAGACAAGACGGCAGGTACACCTATAAATATGTGGACGCACTGGGAAAAACAAAGTATGTCTACGCATGGAAGCTGTTGCCTACGGACAAGACACCAGCAGGAAAGCGTGAGGACTTGTCGCTAAGGGAAAAAGAGCGTATCATACAGCGTGATTTATATGACGGTATCGACACAAAGGGAAGCAAGATGACCTTGTGCCAGCTATACGCCAAAAAGAACGCCCAACGACCGAACGTGAAGAAAAGCACCCAACAGGGGCGTAAATACCTCATGGAAGCGTTGGAACAGGACAAACTGGGAGCAAGGAGCATAGACAGCATAAAGCCGTCAGACGCTAAGGAATGGGCGGTCAGAATGAAAGAGAACGGTTTTTCCTACAAGACAATCAATAACTACAAGCGTTCCCTGAAAGCGTCATTCCACATGGCAATAGAGGACGATTATGTAAGGAAGAACCCTTTTAATTTCCAGCTAAGCGAGGTCATAGAGGACGACAGCAAGCCGAAAGTCGCATTGAGCGAGGAACAGGAAGCAAGATTGTTAGACTTCATGGAGCAGGACAGAACCTATCAGAAGTATCATGATGATGTGCTTATCCTGCTGAAAACAGGCTTGCGTATCTCGGAGCTGTGCGGACTGACAAGGAGCGATATTGATTTCAAGAACCATGCAATCCGTATCAATCATCAGTTACTTAGGGACAAGGACGGTTTCTACATAGCAGAGCCAAAGACAAAGAGCGGTTTCCGCAACGTGCCTATGAGCGAGGAAACAGAGAAAGCCTTTAAGAGGGTGCTGAAAAGGAAGCAGAAGCCGACACTCAAGGAGATAGACGGCTACCACAATTTTCTGTTCATCAGCCCTAGTGGAAAGCCTATGCAGGAGAGCAATTATAAATCGGTACTGAATGGCGTTGTAAAGAAGTATAACAAGAGTCATGAGAAAACGCCGTTGCCGAGGATAACGCCCCACAGCCTAAGACATACGTTCTGCACACAGCTTGCACAGAAGAACATGAACCCGAAGAATTTACAGTATATCATGGGACATGCAAGCATAACGATAACGCTGGACTTATACGCTCATGCGTCAGAGGCAGGAGCAAACAGAGAAATGCGAAGCCTTGTAGCATGATTTACAACGATTTATACAACGTTTTCGAGTGAAAATATAAGGGATTACGACCAGTTCCACGGTAGACCTGCGAGAAGAAAAAAACCGTCAAACCCTTATAAACAGGGATATATTGACGGTTCGTGATAGTTATAAAAAGATACTGAAAAATCTATGCTGTTTTTATTTTACACATGCTCACATCTGTGTTTTCCTTTTTCGTTTTCCTCCTTCCCTTTCTGTGTGTTCTCCAATTTCATAATTTTCAGACACCGGGCAAAAGGGGGAACAAAAAATACACCTCCGCTATGCCTGCGGACGTTGCTGATAAACCGGTTTTGTGTTTGTGTTCTGACTTGGGTTCCTCCTACTCAAGATGCCTTCCCAATTTGACTAACCAGTGGCAAATAATCTTTTTCGTCCCCCATACAGCAGGGAATAACTGTTCCGGATTCTCACCGGATTCCTTTAAAAAGATCACATAAACGCAATCTCACCACAAAACTTCTATGAAATTAGCCCTCTATTACGCCAACAGTGTACCCCTATTTCCTATAATTGTCAATCAAATCCACTTTTTTCTTTTTGCTGAAAGTCCTTGATATAACTGAATTTTTCGTATCTTACATACGTTTGTTCGGTTCGTATAACAGATGTTTTTTATTATACAAAGTCAAAAAAGCAGGAATGTCACATCTCATATTCTAATCATGTAACATTCCTGTTTTTTTATAATCCCTGTATATAGTTGAGCATCGGTTCGAGATTTGCCTTTTCACAGACATCAAAGGATTTCTGCATCTGTTCAAAAAGGGCTTTCTCTTCTTCACTGTGTGCTTTGCGGCTTTTCATCATCTTGCAGAAGACTTTCATCATAAGCTTATCGCCAAGATTCATCGCTTCATAATTCAGCCCGCTTTGCAGGTAGAATACTTTCACTTCTCTGTCCTCTCCTTTGCCCAGCTGCTGTTCAATAGACTTGACAGCGTCTGCAGAAGACGGCGGCATCGCCCCGGTCACAAACAGCACGTTTGTCTTTTCAAACGGCAGGATCGTCTCTTTGTACCATTTCAGCTCTTCTACATTTCCTGCACGGAAGCTGCTCCCGAAAATGATCACATCGTAATCCGAGAGCCTTTCTCCGCCGACATCTTCCTGTGGTATGCACTCACAGTTTAACGACTGCGCAAGCCACTTTGCATATTTTTTCGTAAATCCGGTTCTCGATTTATATATGACAATCTGTTTCACTTTAGCACCTTCCTTCTGTTGCGTTCTTTTTTTACTGATGCCCACGAATTGCTCCGTTACGAAGTAACTCTTACAATCTACGCTCCGCTTCGGTCGGCACTAAACAAGTGCCACTGGTATCAGGTATAATCATATCAGAAATTCTTTACAAAACAAGGACACTACTTTACAAAACTATCACAATTCATACTGACTGTTATATAATTTTGCATAAAATCCTTTTTCCGCCAGCAACTCTTCGTGTGTTCCCTGTTCTATAACTTTTCCACTGTCCATCACAAGAATAATATCTGCTTCACGTATCGTCGAGAGACGATGTGCCACGATAAAGCTGGTGCGGCCCTTCATCATGCTGGCAAAGGCCTGCTGGATCTTGATCTCGGTACGGGTATCGATGCTGGATGTTGCCTCATCCAGAATCAGCATCGGCGGCAGGCAGAGCATGACTCTGGCGATACACAGCAGCTGTTTCTGTCCCTGGCTGATATTGCCTCCGTCTTCTGAGATCACGGTGTCATAGCCGTCCGGCAGTCGCTTGATAAAGCTGTGGGCATGAGCCGCTTTGGCAGCTTCGATGACCTGTTCTTTTGTGGCATCCGGCCTGCCGTAGGCAATATTTTCATAAATCGTTCCTGATTTCAGCCAGGTATCCTGGAGCACCATGCCGTAACTTCTGCGAAGGGAAATGCGGCTGATATCACGGATATCCGTTCCGGAAACACAGATCTTGCCGGCATCTACGTCATAGAAACGCATCAGCAGATTGATCATCGTCGTCTTTCCGCAGCCGGTCGGTCCTACGATCGCCACTCGCTCGCCCGGTTTTACGGAGAGATTGAAATGCTCGATCAGTTTGCGGTCCGGCACATAGCTGAAGGAAACATCGGAAATCTCTACGGTTCCGTCAACCTGTTCTTCCGTCAGTACTCTCGCATCTGCTTTGTCCGGAGTGCGTTCTTCTTCATCGAGCAGCTCAAAAATGCGGCTCGCACATGCCATGGCATTCTGAAGCTCTGTGACAACACCGGAAATTTCATTAAACGGTTTTGTGTACTGGTTTGCATAACTTAAAAAGCAGGACAGCTGACCGACGCTGATGCCGCCGGACACGGCAAACAGTGCTCCGACAAGAGCCACACCGGCATAAACCACGTTGTTGACAAAACGGGTGGCCGGGTTTGTGATGCTGCTGAAAAAGATGGCTTTCAGGCTCGCCTTCTGAAGACGCTCGTTCATTTCATCAAACTGATCCACATTTTCTTTTTCATGACAGAATGCCTGTACCACTTTCTGTCCTTCGATCATCTCATTGATAAATGCAGTCTGCTCGCCGCGGACTTCGGTCTGCATATGGAAATTACGATACGTTTTCTTTGCGATAAAACCTGCCACTATAAAGCTGAGCGGTGTGACGCACACAACGACGAGCGTGATCGGCACATTGACATACAGCATAAAACCCAGTGTTCCGAGGATCGTCAGAACTCCGGTAAAAAACTGGGTAAATCCCATCAAAAGTCCGTCTGCAAACTGCTCTACATCGGCGATCACACGGCTGACCAGATCTCCGGTCGGATGTGCATCCAGATAAGAAACCGGCAGTCTCTGGATCTTGGCGATCGCTGCATTTCTCAGGTCACGACTGACATTATAAGTGATCTTGTTATTGCAAATACCAAAGATCCACTGGGAGATCGCCGTCACGGCAGTCGCTGCCACGATCACTCTTACGATCGCCGCCACGCCCACAAAATCTACTTTTCCGACTCCGATCATATGGTCAATGGCATTTCCGGTCAGGATCGGCACATAGAGCTGGGATGCAACAGAAAGAGCGGCAAAAATCAGACTGCATACAATATAAAACCAGTATTTTCGAATATGTTTCCAGATTCTCATGATCATGCCGTCTCACCTGCCTTTCCAAACTGACTTTCATAAATTTCCTGATAAACTGGGCAGTTTCCGAGCAGTTCTTCATGCGTGCCCATGCCGACGGTCTTGCCGTCATCCAGCACCAGGATCAGATCGGCATGCATCAGGCTGGACGTTCTCTGGCTGACGATAAATACCGTCATCTCTTTATCCAACTCACGGATTGCTTTTCGAAGTGCCGCATCCGTTGCAAAATCCAGTGCACTTGCACTGTCATCCAGGATCAGGATCTCCGGATCTTCCACCAGAGCACGGGCGATCGTCAGACGCTGTTTCTGACCTCCGGACAGATTGCGTCCTCCCTGCTCCACCGGTTCATCCAGCTGTTTCTCTTTTTTCTGTACAAATTCGGCTGCCTGTGCAGTCTCAAGAGCTGCCCAGAGCATCTCATCGGTCGCTCCTGGATTGCCCCAAAGAAGGTTCGAACGGATCGTACCGGAAAACAGCTGTGCTTTTTGCATGACCATACCAATCTTGCCACGCAGCTCTTCTCTTGAATAGCTTCTGATATCGTGACCGCCGATGCGGATCTGTCCGTCCGTTGCATCATAAAAACGTGCCAGCAGATTGACCAGCGTGGATTTTCCGCTTCCGGTTCCGCCGATGATACCCACGGTCTGTCCTTTTTTCACCGTAAAATGAATATTGGAGAGCGTTTCTGCACCGGCACCGCCGTAAGTGAACGATACATGATCAAATGCCACTTCTTCATCTGAAGTGCCTGTTTTTCTGTTTTTTGCATTGTTTTCCGGACAGGAAAACTCCATTTCCGGCTCTACGTTCAGAACAGAAGCAACACGCTCTGCACACGCCATTGCTTTTGTCACCTGAATGATCAGGTTTGCCAGCTTGACCAGCTCAATCAGAATCTGGTTCATATAATTCACAAGGGCTACCACATCGCCCTGCTGCATATTTCCAAGATGAATCTGCACTGCTCCCGTATTTAAGATCACAACAACCGCAAGGTTGATCATCACGTAAGTCAGCGGATTCATCAGTGCGGAGATCTTTCCGACCAGAAGCTGGCCGCGTACCAGAAGTCCGTTGTTCTCCTCAAAGCGATCCTTCTCCTGCTCCTCTCTTCCGAAAGCACGGATCACACGCACACCGGTCAGATTCTCCCTGGTGACCCCCAGGATCCCGTCAAGGCTGCCCTGTACCTTCCGGTAAAGTGGCATCGTGATCAACATAATGCCAAAGACAACGATGGAAAGCAACGGGATCGTTACAACAAAAATAACAGCCGCCTTCGGGCTTACGATAAATGCCATGACAATGCTTCCGAATACAATAAACGGGGATCTCAGGAACAGTCTCAGGAAGAGATTCAGTCCGCTCTGCACCTGGTTGATATCACTCGTCATTCGCGTGATCAGTGTGGAAGTACCCAGCTTGTCCATCTCCGCAAATCCAAGGGACTGAATATGTGAGAACAGCACATGCCGCACCTTCGTACAGAATCCAACGGATGCTTTCGCCGCAAAATACTGTGCGGTGATACTGCAGGTCAGACCGATCACTCCAAGCAGGATCAGAAGTCCGCAGTGTGACAGAATATACCCTTTGTCTTTGTTTGCAATTCCTGTGTTGATGATCGCAGCCATAACAAGAGGAACCAGAAGGTCAAACGTTGCCTCCAGCATCTTGAACGCCGGGGCAAGAATGCTCTCTTTTTTATAGTCGCGAAGATATATAAGAAGTTTTTTCAAAATTTCTCCTTTCCGTTCTCACTGCAATTTGAAAGAAACTTTCTCTTTTATACCAAAATGGTAAAAACAGACCGCTTTTGGCATCCTATGATGTGGGTGTCAAAAATCCCCAACTATGATGCCTACGGATTGTTCCGTGCGTTGCACTCCCACAATCCTTTCTACGCTCCGCTTCGGTCGGTGCTAAACATGTGCCACTGGCACATAGCACCCCACTATTCGCATATCGTGGGATTATCATCCCACTTTTATGTCTACGCTCCGCTTCGGTCGGAGCAAAACGAACATCCACTGGATGTTCTGCTCATAATGGTAGGGTCTTTCATCCACCTATGAGCAAGCTCATGTGGATTTAGACCTTTTGACCCTAGCATCATCTTATATATCTTATCCATTTTTTACATATTTTACAAGTAAAAAAACCGCCCCGGCAGTTTTTCACTGCCGGGGACGATTTTCCGATGGTTATAAGTTCCGATCGGGCTGTCTTTATATCCGCTTTTCTATGTGCTTATTTTGTGATCTTAACGCCTGCTTTCTGTCCTTTTCCTTTCAGCAGTCTTTTGTAAGATCTCAGCTTCTTAGCCGGTACTTTGATCTTTGCTTTCGCATGGATACCCTTGAATGCATTTTTGCCGACTTTCTTCAGAGAAGTGGATTTGATAGTAACCGCTTTCAGTTTGCCTGCTTTTCAAACGCACTCTACCGATGGTCTGAACGTTTTGCCGATCACAACTTTTTTCAGTTTCTTATCGCCCTTGAATGCTTTGTTTGCGATTGCAGTTACCTTGAAGGTGTATTTGCCGTTCGCACTCTTAACGGTTGCCGGAACAGTAAAGGCTGTCTTCTTGTTATTTCTCTTAACAAGTGTTACCGTACCGCCTGCTGCAGCAGATTTTGTCACCTTGTAAGTAGCATTTTTGTACTTGAATGTAGTACCCTTTGCCGGAACATCGTTGGCCGGAGTCGGGTTTGGCGTCGGATTCGGTGTCGGGTTCGGTGTCGGTTCTGGCTTCGGTTCTGGCTTCGGTTCCGGTTCTGGCTTCGGTTCCGGTGCCGGATCAACGCCTTTTACAAGATTTGCTCTTGCTGTCTGCAGTTTTGCAAGTGCTGCATTTACTTCTTCTTTTGTAGCTCCGTCTTTCTTTACGATTTTCTGAGCTTCTTCCAGAGCTGCTTTATATGCTGCATAAGAGCTTGCTGTGTACTCTGATTTCTCAATTGTTTCTGCCAGCTTGATCTCACCCTGGATTTTTTCGATCGTTTCTTTGTCTGCTACTTTTACCTTTGCATTCAGTTTGATCTTGTAAGTATTGGTCTTCTTACCATCTTCGGAGGTAACGATTACCTTTACAATCTCATCTTTATCAAATGGTACTACTGTTACCGATGCATTGTCTTTTGCAGTTGCTTCTACAACCGCTTTGTCTGCTCTGTCTACGTTTACGGTATAACCATCCAGTTTGCCTGCTGCAAAGCCGGCTACTGCTGTTCCGTTTACTTTCAGATCACTCAGTTCCGCTGTGCTGTTGGATGTATAACCGTTTGTGCTTGTCCAGATCTCCAGCTCAGTCAGACCAACATAGCCTGTACCAACCTGTTTCATGGTAAATCTCAGTGCTTTTGCTTTCTGGACATCTTCAAATACCAGTTCATTCTTCTGATTTACCTGGTAATCTCCTTTGGTAAATGCAACTTCTTTGAAGTTTTCGCCATCTTCGGACACTGCAATGGTTACGCTTTCCGGTGCGGATACGTTTGCATCACCGAAGAACCATGCATTGATGCTTGCCAGTTCGTAAACTTCATCCCATGTAAACGTAATAACCGGTGAAGCGTTCAGCAGATGGTCGTTCCAGTTTGTCCATCGCATATTCGGCTTATTCAGAACATTGTTTGTACCATCTACGATGGAGAGCAGGTTATCTGCAGGCTCACCACAGCTCTCTGTCAGAGTCTTATATTTCGGTGCTACGTTGACTGCTTCTTTTACTTCGCCTTCTGCGACACGTACGGTTGCCGTTGCGGTCATCTCTGTGCCGTCTACGTCAACTTTACCTTTTACTTTTACAACATCGCCGACTTTTGCCAGATCCGTTGCTTTGATAGACTCCCAGGTAACTGCATATGCACCATAGCTTGTGCCATCCGGAAGGATACCGGCTACAGTTGAAGGCAGGGTCGGAACCAGATTTTTTACGGTTGCTCTTGTGTAGTTCTGTACTGCCACGATGATCGGTTTTACATGAAGGTTTGCAGATACTGCTACTTCTTCGTTTCCAACTTTCAGTGTTCCATTCAGGACATACTCGCCAGGAGTGTTGTACATCTCATCTGTCAGATTCCAGGTGATCGTACCTTCCTGTGTGGAATCATCACTCATGATACCGTTTACGGTTGTCTGAAGCTGTGGTTTGGTTCCCATGGTAACGGTGTATTCTGATTTGATCGTGTAATCTTTCAGGAATACTTCACCTTTTTTGTCACCTACCGTATTTACAAATACAGAATCCCCTTTCAGACCTGCGGATTCTGCTTTCAGTACGAAACCGCCTGCACCTTCAGTGCTGCGTACGATAACGAGTGCTTTTCCGCTGAATGCCTTGATGTTTGCGGTCTTGTCGCTTGTCAGAACGGATTTCTGCTGGAATTTATCTACGGTAGATGGATTTCCGTTGTCCACACCAACGATGGTTCCGTTACCTGTTAAGGTAAAGCGGATGCTGTTGTCTGCGGAGCTTACAAAACGTCCGTCTTTGTCATTTACATCAATATCGATGTAGCTTAAACTGCTGCCGTCAGCCTGGATTTCTGTCTTCTCTGCAGTAACTGCAAGGTTGCTTCCTTTGTCGCTGTTTGTCGTAACGGAAGCAGAACCAAGGGTGCCTGTGATCTCGTTTCCACTTTCATCATATGCTTTTGCACTGAGCGTGCCTTCTGCATATTTTACGTTGAACTGGATAGCCTGAGCTTTCCACTGCTGTGATTCGTTGACTGCTGTACACTGGTCTGCATCGTTTGATACATTGCTGTAAGTAGCCCATTCATGACCGGCTACTGTCTTGATCGGGGTTCTCGTGGAAGTACCGATCAGCTTGTCGTTCAGGTAAAGTTCTACTTTTGCTGCGTTTGAATAAACGTATACCGGTACTTTGCCGCCGGAGATGCTTAAGTCTTCTGCATTCCAGCTCTGCGGTACGATATGCAGTGTCTTTTTATCTTCTCTCCACTGGCTGGTGTAGAAATAGAAGGAATCTTTCTCAAAACCTGCGGTATCAATCACACCAAAGTAAGAGGAGTTCGGTACTGCCAGTTGGTCACCGCTGACACTTCCTTTATCCGTTCCGTTCCACGGTGTCGGCTCGCCGATGTAGTCAAATCCGGTCCAGATAAACTCACCGGATACAAAGTCATCTTTGATCGTGTACCACCAGGACTCACGTGCTGTGTTGCCCCATGGTACGGCGTTGGTATCGTATGCGGTACACTGATAGTCACCTGTCTTGTTGTACTGAGACAGTGTATTGTAGATACCACGGCTGTTGCTTGGAGAAGCTGACTCTGTAGCAATGATCTTCCAGTCCGGATGAGCATTGTGGATGCCGCTCAGAGATCCCATGGAATAGTTTGCTCCTGCAAGACCTTCTCCGTTCTTTGCCAGAACGGTACTGACTTTATTACGGAACTCTGTTGGATTTGCCTGCTGCAGACCGTACGGGTTATTATCGCCGACTGTGATCGGTCTTGTCTTATCGATTGCTTCGATGTAGCTCTTCATGTTCTTTGCGTACTGCTCGTACTGGCTGGAATCGGTAACACCGAAGTTCAGCTCATTTCCGATATCCCAGATGATAACGGATGGATCGTTCTTATCACGCTCGATATTTGATTCCAGAATGAATTTATACCAGGTGTCGCCTGTCGTTGCACCAAGCAGCTTGTTGTCTGCACTGATGGTCTGGTTGAAGTGTGTGCTGAAGTCCTGGCTGTTGCCGTTTTTCGGGAATGCCCATCCGTCAAACGTCTCATCCATAACCATCATACCAAGCTCGTTGCATGCTTCAAGCAGTACAGAAGACGGTGTGTTGTGAGAGGTACGGATCGCATTACATCCCATTTCTTTGAGCTTTTTAACCTGACGGTATACTGCATCACGTTCTGATGCGGCTCCGAGTGCACCCTGGTCATGGTGCATACATACACCTTTGAGTTTTACATTTTTGCCATTCAGACTGAAACCGGTATTTGCATCAAAATTGATGTAACGGAAACCGTAGGTTGTCTTATAAGCGTCCTTTACTTTGCCGTCTACCAGAACTTCGGTCTGTACATAGTACAGGTTCGGATTTTCTGTGCTCCACAGTGCCGGTTTGTTTACTGTCAGGGTCTGTTCTTTTTCTGCTGTGCTGTTTGCTGCCAGTGTCACATCTGTGGTCACTGCCTTGGAAACTGCTTTGCCCTCTGCATCCAGGACTGTTGTGCGGATCTGGGCTGCTGCCTGTGCACTGCTGTCATTCTGGACATCGGTCTGTACTTTAACGGTAACATCGCCGTCTTTTTCTGTCGCCAGATTTGGTGTAGTCACGTATGTGCCGTTTCTGGAAACATGAACGGCATCGGTAACGATCAGCTCTACGTCACGGTAGATACCGGATCCTGAATACCAGCGGCTGGACGGAGTCTGATGTACCACTTTTACGCTGATCACGTTCTCTGTGGTGCCGTCGCAGGTCAGGTATTTTGAAATATCAAATGCGAAATCATTATATCCATAATGGTTTTCGCCTACTTTTGTGCCATTTACATATACATATGTATGATTATAAGATCCGTCAAAGTTCAGGACAACACTCTTGCCTGCGTAATCACTCGGCAGGGTAAAGCTCTTGCGGTACCATCCTGTACCACCCGGCATGAATCCGGACTCTGCTTCGTTGGAGTTGGACGGCTCCTGTGTGATACTGAAGTCGTGCGGAAGATTTAAGTCTCCCCATTCATCTGCCTTGGAATCATCGTAATCCTTTGTTTCTGCACCGGTTACATCTCCAAAGTGGAACTTCCAGCCTTTGTTGAAATTGATCTCTCTGCTTTCAGATGTCTCTACGCCGGCTTCTGCCAGAGCAGACTGTACCATAGCATCGTCAACCGGTGATGCCATAACCGGAACGCTGATGCCGGACATAACCATAGCGGTTGCCATCAGCACAGAAAACAACTGTTTGCTGCTTTTTCTTCTCATACTTTTCCTCCTTAACTGACTAAAAGTGGGGATATTCCCCTCCGAAATCTCCCCAAGTTGTTCAGTAATACGATTTTTCGATTCGCATCACTGAAAATATTCAGTATTATCATACAATAAAACCCACACTACGTCAAGGTTTTCGAGGCGAACTTACCATAATATTCCGTACGTTTCAAAATATTCAGTAAACAAATAATGCAAAATGGATATAGCTTCTTTTTAAGAGAAAATTGAGGGAATTGTAGATTATTATCAAGAAATATGCAAAGTATAGATAAGCAAAATAGGCAGGACGTCATAACATCAGAAAGTAAATCCTTACATCTTGCGGTAATTTTGAAAGTGAGAATGTATATGGACAGAAAAAAGGCAGCTGCACAGTGACGGTAGCAAGGTTCCGTCGTGAGGTTTGTGTCTAGTTTCCGCCGCCGAGCGGTAAGTCTGAGCAGCGAAGCTGCGAGTTCCAGCGAAACGGTGGCGGGATCATAGACGGAACAAAACTGAAACAGGAAACGATGCGTCACGTGCTCTGGGCCTTTTTACGTCCAGCATGATAATTCATTCTGCTGTGCGGCTGCACTCTCTTTGTTCTCACTTAACAGAGCATCTCGGTTGCCTCTGCTGTACTTCCCACATCTAGACTTCGCTGAATTTGCTGCTCTTTCTTTCGTTGATGATCCGTTCTTTTTTGCTTGCAGTTGCATCCGGATCATGGGTTGCTTTCATCTGGATGACATAATATCCTGCATCTGTGGTGATCACTTCATCTGCCACTTCTCCGTCTTTCAGTTTATCTGCCGCATTGCGGATCGCTTCATCCAGGGTGTAACTTTCATCATTATCACCATAAGAGGTGCTGCTCACGGTCTTGGTGTCATCGACATCTTTGACTGCATCTTCCATGCTCTTGCCGCCTGCTGCTGCATCACGTACTTTCTGTGCATTTGCAAGCAAAGCTGCTTTCTCATCATCCGTCAGTACCACTTTATTGCCATCCGAATCGGTCGTATCTGCAGTGCTGAATACCACGTAATTGATTGTTTTCTGGGCTGCTTCGTCATCAGTTACGTTGGTATCAACATCTGCAACGATCGCATTTGACATTTTATTGCGGATCGTGTACAGTTCCAGAACACGTGCTACACGTTCTTTTGTCGCACCCATGGATTTCAGGGTTGCCTGGTCGTTGTCATCCATAAACTGCTGTGCCGCTTCATCGATCTTCTTTTTGTCATCGTCTGTCAGGCTCACATTATACTCGTCCTGATGCTGTTCGAGGATCAGCATCTGTTTGAGGGTATCCATCATCGTGCTCTTTGTGGAATCGCCGTACTGTGACCACAGATTATCTCCAAGATAAGCTCCGTAAAATGCCTGCATCTGTGCCTGGCTATAACGAAGCATGATATTTGCCACTGCATATTCTGTTTTCTGTCCGTCTAATGTAATGATCGCCTTGCCTGAATTTCCACTGCATCCGGTCAGCATCCCTGCTGTCAGCGTAAAGCACAGTCCTGCGACTGCCAGTCTGTTTTTCATTGTTTTTTTCACTGTCTTTTCCTCCTGATCAACTGGTGCCATTCATTCAAGAATACCTCCGGCATCCGGCCGCAAAAAATCCTCTTTCAGGCACCATACTGTCTGCTATTATATCCTTTTTCACCCGGTACGTCAATTGCCATCCGATATTCTAAAGCATTCCTGACATTCTTATTTCAAGGAGCTTATCATACATCACATGCCAGATTTTTTATCATCTTTTCCGTCAGGCTGCGTACCAGTGTCAGCACATCCTCATTATCTTTTCCGTTTTTACGCGGCTTCATATAAATAAAGTAAGGATTGGTATCTATGACAAATTTCATTTTCCCTTTGCTCTCTTTTACCAGAAGCTCGATCCCTGCCGGATCTGCCTTTGCCCGCTCAAACATGGTAAAGCGGATCTGGTCTCCTTTCTGTGCGATCTCGGTCAGCCATGCCCGGTGTGCCATCGCTTTTAAATTTGCCACAGCAAGCAGGTTCTGCACCGCTTTTGGCGGCTCTCCGAAACGATCCATCAGTTCTTCGAGCATATCATCGTATTCTTCTTCGCTCTCGATCGTGGCGATGCGTTTATAGACATCCAGCTTCTGGAATTCATTCTTAATATAACGTTCCGGGATAAAAGCATCAATATCCAGATCGATGACGGTATCAAATTCTTCTTCCGGCTGCGTCTCACCTTTGAGTTCTTTTACGGACTCATTGAGCATTTTGCAGTAAAGATCGTAGCCGACTGCCTCCATATGGCCGTGCTGCTCTGCCCCGAGGAGATTGCCGGCACCACGGATCTCAAGATCACGCATGGCGATCTTGAAGCCACTGCCAAGATCGGTAAATTCCCGGATCGCATGGAGACGTTTTTCCGCCACTTCCCGCAGCATTTTGTTTCTGCGGTACATCAGAAAGGCATACGCCGTCCGGTTCGAACGTCCGACACGCCCGCGGAGCTGATAAAGCTGCGACAGGCCAAGATTGTCCGCGTCATGGATGATCATCGTGTTGACATTGGAAATATCCAGTCCGGTCTCAATGATCGTGGTGGATACCAGCACATCAATCTCACCATTGATAAAGTCATACATGATCTTTTCCAGTTCACGCTCTTTCATCTGCCCATGTGCAAATGCCACTCTGGCCTCCGGCACAAGCGATGCGATCTTATTTGCCGTCTCTACGATCGTGTTGACACGATTATAGACATAGTAGACCTGTCCGCCCCGTGCCAGTTCCCGGCTGATCGCTTCTCGCACCATCTCTTCGTTGTATTCCATGACATATGTCTGGATCGGCACACGCTCCATCGGTGCTTCCTCCAGAACGCTCATATCGCGGATCCCAACCAGGCTCATATGCAGCGTCCGTGGGATCGGCGTTGCCGTTAGGGTCAGCACATCGATGTTTTCCCGCAGCTTTTTGATCTTTTCTTTGTGCGTGACACCGAAACGCTGCTCCTCGTCGATGATCAGAAGACCGAGATCTTTGAACTGCACATCTTTTGAGAGCACCCGATGCGTGCCGATCACAATGTCAACCAGTCCTTTTTTGAGGTCTTCCAGCGTTTTTTTCTGTTCTGCTGCCGTGCGGAAACGGCAGAGCAGATCCACACGCACCGGATAATCTTTCATCCTCTGGACGAAATTATTATAATGCTGCTGGGCAAGGATGGTCGTCGGCACCAGAAATACCACCTGTTTGCTCTCCTGTGCCGCCTTGAACGCCGCACGGATCGCCACTTCCGTCTTGCCATATCCGACATCGCCGCAGATCAGGCGATCCATGATCTTATTGCTCTCCATATCGTGTTTCACCGCTTCGATCGCCTCCAGCTGATCGTCCGTCTCATCAAACGGAAACGTCTCTTCGAACTCTTTCTGCCAGATCGTGTCCTCTCCATAGCAGAATCCCTCTTCCCGCTGTCTCGCCGCATAGAGCTGCACCAGATCTTTTGCGATGTTTTTGACCGCACTGCGTACTTTTGTCTTGGTACGCCCCCACTCCTGCGTCCCCAGTTTGTTCAGTTTCGGGCGTTTTGCCTGCGAATCTGCATATTTCTGGATAACATCGAGCTGCGTTGCCGGCACATAAAGGTTGCTTCCGCCGGCATACTCCACCTTCATGTAATCTTTTGTGACTTTATCGACTTCTATTTTTTCAATCCCGCGGTAAATGCCGAGTCCGTGGTTTTCATGCACCACGTAATCGCCAACAGAAAGCTCTGAAAAACTGTGGATCGTCTTACCTTCGTAATGTCTGATCTTTTTGCGTTTTTTCTTTTCTTTGCCGAAAATATCGCTCTCCGAGATCACCAGGAACTTGATCAGCGGATACTCATACCCGCGGTGGGCACTTCCGTAAAGCAGCATGATCTCGCCTCGCTGTACGATGCGGTCGGCATCTTCCGAATAAAATGCCCGCAGTTCGTGATCACGAAGGTCCTCTGCCAGACGTTTCGCCCTGGTTCTGGATGCACACAGCAGGATCACGCGTTCTCCCTTTTTCTTCCACTGCTGCAGATCCTTCACCAGAAGTTCAAAGCTGTTGTTGTAGGTGTTGACACTGCGTACATCGATGCTGAAATGCTCCGCAAAATGCCACTGTGGTCCTGCCGCCTCCAGCATACACAGCCCCATGCAGCGATGTTTCTGCAATTTTTCGGATGCCATCTGGCTCTCACAGAGCAGGTTCATCTGTCCCGGCAGCACATACCCTTTTTCCAGTCGGTTTGTCATGCTCTCCCGGAACTCCTTTTCGATCGCCTGTGCTTCCTCCCAGAGGCGGTTCGGCTCATCTAACACTACCAGTGCCTCTTTCGGAAAATATTCCGCAAACGAAACCATCCGGTCATAAAAATAAGGAGCCAGACCATCGAGCACAGACATCTGCTTCCACTGCGTCAGACTCTGTTTTACTTCTTCTGCAAAAGCTTTCAGACGTGCCGATTCTTCTGTTTTCCGTTCCTGAAAGAACTGATCTGCAAGCCTTTTCGCCTCTTTTTCCAGCACCGCAAGCCCTTTTTTGATCCGCCCGTCATCAGCAATAAATTCGCCCGCCGGATAAATGCGGATTCGGTCCAGATTTTCAATGGAACGCTGGCTTTCCACATCAAAACTGCGGATGGAGTCAATCTCATCGCCCCACAGCTCGATGCGGACCGGATTTTCTTCGGTCAGCGGAAAAATGTCGAGAATACCGCCTCGCACGGCAAACTGCCCGCTTCCTTCGACCTGTCCCACTCGTTCGTAGCCCATGGCTGTCAGTTTCTTTTTCCAGAGCTCCATGTCAAATTCCGAATCGCTCTCTACCGTCTCGATCTGCTTTTGAAAAACTTCCGGCGGCAGAAGATGATCCATGATACCGCCCATGGTCGTGACGATGGTCACTTCCTCTTCTTCCATCAGTTTCTGCAGTACACGGATCCGCTGCTGTACCAGAAGATTGCTCTGCACATCGGCACTGTAAAAGATCAGATCTTTTGCCGGGTAAAACAGCACATTTTTATCAAACAGGCGATAATTTTCACACAGTTCTTTTGCACGCAGTTCACTGTATGTGACGATCAGTTTCTTTTTTGCCGCCCCTGCTGCATAGATAAAGTGTGCTTTCTGGGCATCGATACATCCTGTCACCTGGATTGACTGCTTTTTCAGTGCCTGCTGTATTTTCTGAAATTCTTCAAGCTCCTGAAGCGGTTCTGTAAAAGCTCTCATCCGTCTGCTACCTCCCATTCAAACCCCTGTCTATTTCTCTGTCTTCTTGTTAAACTGGTTCATCGCATGTTCCATGGTGTCATTCATCATGCAGACGGCTGCTTCTCCGGCCCGCTCAAAGGCTTCCTCCATCAGCACTCTTTCATCCTTTGGAAAACGACTCAGCACATAATCTGCCAGATCATATCCTTTTGGTTTCTCACCGACTCCGACCTTCACCCGTTTAAAAACCTGGGTGCCAAGATGTGCGATGATGTTTTTGATGCCATTGTGGCCGCCGGCACTTCCTTTTGGACGGATGCGGAGCTGTCCCGGCTCCAGGCTGATGTCATCGTAAATGACGATCAGTTCTTCTTCCGGATCGATCTTATAGAAATCAACCAGTTCCCGCACACTCTCGCCGCTCAAGTTCATAAAAGTCTGCGGTTTGGCAAGCACCACTTTCTGACCTTCGATCATGCCTTTTCCGCAGAGTGCTTTGTGTTTTTTTGTATCCACGCTGATATTATACTTGTCTGCTAATATATCTATCGTGTCAAACCCGACATTATGTCTGGTCTGTGCATACTGTTTGCCAGGATTTCCAAGTCCTGCGATTATATACATATCCTTACCTCCAACGACAATTTTGCCCGCCTTTTTCTGTGGGGTATCCCACTTTCAAAAGCCGGGCTTTTTACCTGTTTTGTTTCTTTTCTTTTTACCAGCACATCATACTCTAAATCTGCTCTTTTTTCAAGTCTGTCTTCGGATTTCACATTTTTTACACAAGTGGGAAGGAAAACCAGAACCTTACCCCTGTTTTCTCATTCTCCACACCATATTCTCCGCCCTGCATCGTGATCACAGTCTTTACAATATGAAGTCCGAGTCCGCTGTGCCCTGCCTGTTCTTCTCCCTGGTAATATTTTTCCCAGATTTTTCTTTTCTCTTCGTCTGTGAGCGGTTCACTGTCGTTGTAAACACCAAAAACCGCTTTTCCGTCTTTCTTTGCCAGAGAAATTTTCATGTGCCTTCCCTCGCCACAATGTGCAAAAGCATTCATGATATAGTTTCCCGCTGCCTGCTCAATGTATTCACGGTTTCCGAGGATCCTGCAGTCCTTTTCGATCTCGCTTGCGATCTTCAGATTCTTTTTGTGAAACAGTGCATCGTATTTCAGCATCATATATTCTACTGTTTCTGATAAATTCAGACGTTGCTTCTCCACATTTTCCAGTTCATGCTCCATAGAAGAAATATTCAGCAGATTCCCAACCATATCACTCATCTTCTGCACTTCTTCACGGATCGACGAGAAATAATAATCCTGATCCACCTTATCTCCCATCGCCTGCAAAAGCTCGATCTGTCCTGAAATGACCGCCAGCGGTGTCTTCAGCTCATGTGTGATATTTGCCGTGAAATCGTTCCGCATTTTATTGAAACGCTCCAGTGCATCCTTGCTGCTTTCCAGTTTCTGGATATAAGCCTGCATCTCATCTGCCATCATATTGAAATTATGTGCCAGAACACTGATCTCCTGATACGTTCCGTAATTTTTTGCCCGCACGGAAAAATCACGCTCAGTCAGTTTCTGCGAAACACCGGAAAGTTCTTCGATCGGCTTTGCAATCCTTCGCGACTGCCAGTACATAAATGCACAACCGCTCAGAAGGGAAAAAACAACCACGAACAGCAAAAATTTTTCGGTATAGAACAGGGCACTGTAGACTTTCTGTACATTTTCTTTCACACACACATAATAACGCTCATCGCCCTGTTTCAGCCTTCCAAATAACCATAACGTTTCTTTTCCTCTTGCATTCCAGAACTGTACTTTTGGATCTTTTTCGAAAAATTTGCGGTATACAACAATATTGCGGTGCACCTGTCTTTCTTCCTGATATAAATTATCCTGTGAAGATCCGGTTGTATAAACCGGATCCATCTCTTTATTTGCTATGGTAAATGTCAGATTCTGCCCTTCATAGCTTTTCAATGTTTCCATCTCTTCATCGCCGATCTCTGACAGATCCATGCGTTTTACTTCTTCGTATGCTTTTTCGATCACCCGGCTCTTCTGATGCCGGTAATAAGCCGGTGCAAACATATTATAAAGAAGCACACTTCCTCCGACCACGATCAGAAGAAACATCAGCTCCATCAATAGCATACTTGCCCTAAGCTTCTGCTGTTTCATTTTCCTCTCCTTCAAATATATAACCGACACCATACACCGAACGTATATAACTTCCATACGGTGCAATCTTCCTGCGAAGCTGTTTTACCAGAGTATCCACCGTACGCGTATCTCCGCTGTAATCATATCCCCATACCGATTCCAGAATGCTGTCCCTTGTCATAACGACATTTTTATTCTTGATCAGATAACTTAAAAGTTCATACTCTTTCGGTGTTGTCTCGATCGCCTTTTCATCCACATACACTCTCCAGGTATCCGGCTCCACCGCGATGTGTCCGACTTCCACCCTCTCTTTCTGTTTTCCGGCACGTTTCAGGATTGCCTCAATATGAACCTTGACGATCGCCAGTGCATAAGGTTTCGTGATATAATCATCCGCCCCGTTTGCAAAGTTCAGAAGCTGATCGTGGATCGAGTCCCTTGCTGTCACCATGATCACCGGTGCATTGGATTTTTTGCGAATCTCCTTGAGGATCTCACTGCCATCCATACCCGGCAGCATGATATCCAGCAGGATCAGATCCACTTCATGCATATGGTCATAAAACATCGACAGCCCTTCCAGTCCGTTCAGTGCCCGCAGTACACGGTATCCGTTCAACTCCAGATATTCTGCAAGTGTCCTGGATAATTTTTCTTCATCTTCGATCAATAATATGACATTTTTGTTCACGGATATACTCCCCTTTCCTGATTTCAGATTTTTCCCTGTTCCCCCTGTTTTCGTCATTTTTGCATCTTTTATTTTTTTCAAGTTTACGCAAGAATTGTGATATAATTGTGAAAAAAATGCTTCCATCCGGTATCAGCTATCGGATAAAAGCACTTTTCGTCCCCATTTTATTATATCGTGTTTAAACCGGATATCCGGTCCCCACACCTGTTTTTGCTAAACTAAAGAATACCTTACAGCACATATCTCTCGTTTTTCTCGATCACGATCTTGACGCCGTCCTCGCCGACATGGTAAGAATTGGCACGGATCGTATCACGGCTCTCTACGATACAGTTCTCGATGTGTGTGTTGTCTCCAAGATAGACATCGTTCAAAATAATCGAATTCTTGATCACGCAGTTTTCTCCGACGAAAACTTTCTTAAACAGAACAGAATTCTCCACATAACCATTGATAATACAGCCGTTTGAAACAAGGCTGTTTTTCACTTCACAACCCGGGTTGTATTTTGCCGGCGGATTGTCATCTACTTTTGAATAAATATTCGGATACTGATGGAAGAAATAATCACGTACTTCCGGTTTCAGGAAATCCATATTTGTTTTATAATAAGAGTCTACGGATGCAATATTGCTCCAGTAATCTTTGATCTTATATCCATAGATACGTTTCAGATTTTTGTAACGGATCAGGATGTCTTTTACAAAATCGTGGCGGTCTTCCAGTGCACACCGCTCGATCAGCTCGATCAGCTGTCTTCTTCGAATCACATAGATACCGGTAGAAATGCAGTTGGAATTGCTTACCATCGGTTTCTCTTCGAATTCTTCGATCCGGCTGTCTTCATTCATTTTGATAACACCGAATCTTGTTGCGTCTTCTCCTCTTGGAAGGTCTTTACATACCACGGTGATATCTGCTTTTTTCTCGATATGATATTCCAGCACTTTGTTGTAATCCAGCTTGTATACACCATCACCAGAAGCAATGATCACATACGGCTCATGGCATTTCTTACAGGAAATCCAGATTCTGTGCGATCGCATCTGCCGTACCGCGGTACCAGAAACTGTTGTCTGGTTGTGGTCGGTGTAAATACAAACAGACCTCCCTGTTTACGTCCGAAATCCCACCATTTGGAAGAACTCAGATGCTCGTTTAAGGATCTTGCATTGTACTGTGTCAGCACTGCAACTTTCTGGATGGAAGAATTCGTCATGTTGCTCAGTGCAAAGTCGATTGCACGGAAACCACCCGCGATCGGCATGGCAGCAATCGCACGCTTCTGGGATAACTCTCTCATCCGGTGGTTATTTCCGCCTGCTAAAATAATACCTACTGCTCTCATGCCATATCACCTTCCTTTATAATAGATTCACCGCTCTCCAAAATACCATTTGGATAATCTTCTGCTGTGGTAATTCCTGAAATCGCTGTATTCTTTCCTATCTTAACACCGGCAGGGATGACGGATTTCTCGCCGATAACAGCCAGTCCGAAGGCATATACAGCAGGTTTGAACTTGTTCGGTGCTTCTTCTCCGATACCGATCTCTACGTCATTGCCAACCGTAACACCTTCTGCAATAATGCTTCGGTCTACCGTTACGTTCTCGCCGATCGTCGTGCCTCGCATAATAATAGAATCACGCACAACCGCACCTTTTTTGATCGTAACGCCAGGTCCGATCACAGAATTATGTACTTCACCGTAAATCTCGGTACCGTCTCCGACGATACATTTATCCACTTTTGCATCTGCTGAAATATACTGCGGTGCAATGATCTCGCTGGATGTATAAATCTTCCAGAACTCTTCGTAAAGATTGAACTCCGGAATGATATCAATCAGTTCCATATTTGCTTCCCAGTAAGAACCAAGTGTTCCAACGTCTTTCCAGTAACCGTTGAACTCGTAGGCAGCCATGCGGTCTCCACGCTCTTTGAGCCATGGGATGATGTGCTTGCCGAAGTCACAGTTGCTCTGGTCTTTCAGTGCGATCAAAGATTCTCTCAATGCTTTCCATGAGAAAATATAGATACCCATGGATGCAAGATTACTCTTTGGCTCTGCCGGTTTTTCCTGGAAATCTGTAATGACGTTGTTTTCGTCTGTGACAACGATACCAAAACGGCTTGCTTCTTCCATAGGAACAGGCATAACTGCAATCGTTACATCTGCGTTGGTTGCTTTATGGAAATCAAGCATTACTTCGTAGTCCATCTTATAAATATGGTCACCTGACAGGATCAGGACATACTCCGGATTGTAAGTTTCCATATAATTCAAGTTCTGGTAAATGGCATTTGCTGTACCTGTGTACCATTCTGTCTTTGAACTCTTTTCATAAGGCGGAAGTACGGTAACGCCGCCGACATTGCGGTCAAGATCCCACGGAATACCGATCCCGATATGAGTGTTCAGTCTCAGCGGCTGATACTGTGTCAGGACTCCGACTGTGTCCACACCGGAATTGATACAGTTACTCAACGGAAAATCAATAATACGATATTTGCCGCCGAATGCTACCGCCGGCTTTGCCACTTTTGAAGTCAGGACACCGAGACGGCTTCCCTGTCCTCCGGCAAGCAGCATGGCTATCATTTCTTTTTTAATCACGCTATCACCTCTTAATATTATTTTCACATCAGGAACCATTTTCCCGTTCCCATGATGCCTGAAATGCATCATCTATGTTGTATTTTTTATTATATCACAGGTTTCTTAAATAGTGAACATTTTTTACAAATTTTTGAAAAAATTTTCCTGTTTTTTATTATAATTGCATTATGTCGATTTTTCTGTGAAAACTCTTTGAATTATCTGCCTAAAAACACGGTAAAAGTTATGCCGGATTTCCAATAAGCTCTTTCTTTTTTCCAAAAAAAAGTTTATACTAAAATCAGACTTTAACAACAAAGGAGACTACAACTATGTATCAGATAGATTTTAAGAAACCAATGCATATACATTTCATCGGCATCGGCGGCATCAGCATGAGCGGGCTTGCTTCTATATTATTGAAGCAGCATTTCAAAGTATCCGGCTCCGATGCCCACGAATCCGAGCTCACAAAGCAGCTGGAAGCCGAAGGAGCCATTCTCTACTACGGTCAGCGTGCTTCCAACCTGGATGACACACTGGATCTGGTGGTCTACACAGCCGCCATCCACCCGGACAATCCAGAATATGCCGCTGCGGTCGCAAAACAGATCCCGATGCTCTCCCGTGCCGAACTGCTCGGTCAGATGATGCACAACTTCAAAACGCCGGTTGCCATTTCCGGAACGCACGGCAAAACGACAACCACCTCCATGGCTTCCTACATTTTCCTGGAAGCAGATATGGACCCGACCATCTCGGTCGGCGGTATCCTCGATGCGATCGGCGGCAATATCCGTGTCGGCGGTCATGACACGTTCCTGACCGAGGCCTGTGAGTACACGAACAGTTTTCTTCATTTCTTTCCGAAGATCAGCGTGATCTTAAATATCGATGCGGATCATCTGGATTTCTTCAAGGATCTTGATGATATCCGCCATTCTTTCCGCAAATTTGCCCAGCTGCTGCCGGACGACGGCACATTGATCGTCAACAGTGAGATTGAACACCTGGATCAGCTGACAGAAGGACTGACCTGCAAGATCGTAACCTACGGTATGGACGCTTCCAGCGATTATTATGCTTCCAATATTACGTTTGACGAATTCGCACATCCGTCCTTTGACTGCTATAAAGGAGATACCCTGCTCGGTCATTTTGTGCTGCACGTTCCTGGTATCCACAATGTCAGCAATGCTCTGGCTTCCATCGCCCTGGCCGATCAGATGGGCGTTTCCATGGAACATACCCGTATCGGTCTTGAGAAATTCGGCGGCACCAAACGTCGTTTCGAGAAAAAAGGCGAGATCGGCGGCGTAACGATTATCGATGACTATGCTCACCATCCGACTGAGATCGAAGCTACACTCCACGCTGCACACAACTATCCGCACAAAAAGCTGTGGTGCGTATTCCAGCCGCATACTTATACAAGGACAAAAGCTCTGATGGATGACTTTGCAAAAGCTCTGACCCTTGCCGACCATGTCGTTCTGGCTGATATCTATGCTGCCAGAGAGACGAATACCCTCGGCATCAGCTCATCCATGCTGGCAGAGAAAGTGAACGCTCTTGGCGGCTGTGCGGATTATTTCGACTCCTTCGACAAGATTGAGACCTGTCTGCTCGAAAACTGCAAGCCGGGTGATGTCCTGATCACCATGGGTGCCGGCGATGTTGTCAAGATCGGTGAGAAACTGCTCGGAGAATAAAATCTGCACACGGTTTTCCTGTCTTGATTCCTTTGATCCACATGTTTCTGCACATTCTTTTTTTGCAGAACATGTGGATTTTTCTGCCCTTATTTCCCTTATTCTCAATGCATCTCTTTTATGCTATACTAGTGGACAGAAATGTCGGGGAAAAGCCTTTTTTCCTCAACCGATGCCTGCGAATTGCTCCACAGGAGGGGAGTTACCTTATGAAAAATATACGTTTACATCATCCGTTTTCCAACAACATGACTGCCGTATCCAACTATTTTATCGATTACTATATGCCACAGGCCGGCGGAGAATACGTCAAGCTCTATCTCTGTCTGCTGCGTCATGCGGCGGACTATGGCAGTATTCCTCTGGAATCCATTGCGGAACTTTTTGATTATACTGAGCGGGATATCTACCGCGGCCTGCAGTACTGGGCAGACCAGGGACTGATCGACCTGGCATTTGACCAGGACGGCAGCATCAGCGATCTGGTCTTTCTGGAAGTTCGAAAGCCGGAGAGCGTGCAGCAGGCTGCTGCTTCTGTCTCTTCCGGAGTGCTCCCTGCATCTGCAAAGGCACCCGTTTCCAAAAATGCAGCAAAAAAAGCAGCTTCCGAACCGAATGATTCCACGGAAGCAAAGGTCCTTTCTCCAAAATTGAAGATTTCCAGAGACCGTATGGCTGCCCTTCAGGGAGAACAGGATATCAAGCAACTCCTGCTGATCGCAGAATCTTACCTCGGTCACAGTCTTTCGCCGACTGAAATGTCTTCTATTTTATATTATTATGACTCGCTGCATTTTAATTTTGAGCTGATCGAATATCTGATCGAGTACTGTATTTCACGGGGAACGAAAAGTTTTCATTACATAGATAAAGTAGCTCTGGCATGGGCAGAGGAAGGCATCACAAATGCCGGGCAGGCAAAGGAACGCCAGTCTCAGTACAGCCAGAAATATTATTCTGTGTTAAATGCTTTCGGCATCCGCGACCGGGGTCCCGGCAAACCGGAAGTGCAGATGATCGACCACTGGTTTGATGACCTGCATTTTACTTCGGATATCATTCTAGAGGCGTGCAGCCGCACACTGACCCAGACGCAGAACCCGAGTTTCCAGTATGCCAACAAAATCCTGGAAAGCTGGCACGCAAGCGGTATCCACCATCTGAATGAAATCCGGGAACTTGATCAGAAACATCAGAAGACGGGAAAAGCGGCATCGAAACAGCGTCCTGCCGTAACTTCCGGAAGCAAATTCAACAATTTCTCGCAGCGTGACTATGATTTTGATCATCTGGAATCGCTGCTGAACCAGTAGGAGGACTGCCATGGCACTGACGAACACACAATACGATACGATCATCCGCGAATACAACAAAAAACAGCTTCAGAACCGCCGGGATCAGGAGGCACGCATCGCCCTTGCAGAAAAGGAACTGCCGGAGCTTTCACAGATCAATGGAGAAATCGCTTCTTTAAGCATGAAATGTGCCCGCCGCCTTCTGGAAGGGGAGGCTGCTTCGATCGATGACCTGAAAACAGAGATTGCCGCATACGGTATCCACCGCAAAGCTTTGCTGAAAAATGCCGGATTCCCGGAAGATTTTCTGGAAATGCATTATTCCTGCCCGGACTGCAAAGACACCGGCTATATCGGAAATGAGAAATGTCACTGTTTCCGCCAGGCAGCGATCAACCTGCTTTACACCCAGTCAAACCTGACTTCAATCCTGGAAACGGAAAATTTTGACCATTTCTGCTTCCATTATTATCCAGAAACGATGAAAGACCGCGTGACCGGCAGAAATGCCCGCGAGAACATCCAGAAAATCGTCGATGAATGCCTGCACTTTGTACAGAATTTTGATATGGAACACGACAATCTGCTCTTTTACGGTGCGACAGGCGTCGGCAAAACCTTTCTGACGCACTGCATTGCCAAGGAACTGCTTGAAAGTGCACATTCTGTCATTTATTTTACGTCTTTTGACCTGTTTGAAGTGCTCTCAACGGCCACGTTCGGCAAAAAATATGCCGAAGATGAAGTTTTGCAGCAGCACAGTGCCATTTTTGACTGCGATCTGCTGATCATCGACGACCTCGGAACGGAAATGACGAATACATTCGTCGCTTCTCAGCTGTTCCTTTGTATTAACGAGCGTCTGATGAACAAGAAATCCACGATCATTTCCACCAATCTCTCTCTGGAATCTCTGCGGGATCTGTATTCTGAGCGTGTCTTTTCGCGGATTTCCAGTAATTTCAAAATGCGGAAACTGATCGGCAAAGATATCCGCTTAATGAAAAAGCTTGGTGAACAGGGCTGAAAATGGCTTGACTTTGCTTTACTTTATGTTAAAGTAGGTATGTATAAGATTGGGTTTTCATTTAAAATGTAGTAAGTATGCGTAGGAGGACAACAACAAAATGCAGACAACAAAAGAACGATGTATAGAAACCATCCCGGTAGGACCACTGGGGCTGATCGCACTGGACAGCCATAAAGAGCTGGGCAAAAAAGTCAATGACTACCTGGTTTCATGGAGACAGGAGCGGAACCATGAACACAAGAACAGCCTTTCTTTCCAGGGTTACGAACGGGATTCTTATTTGATCAACGCAGAAGTGCCAAGATTTGGCTCAGGTGAAGCAAAGGGCGTGATCCGTCAGTCCGTCCGCGGAGCAGATCTTTATCTTCTGGTAGATGTATGTAACTACAGCATGACCTACAATCTCTGCGGATATACAAACCATATGTCACCGGATGACCATTTCCAGGATCTGAAGCGTATCATCGCAGCAGTAGGCGGAAAAGCAAGACGTATCAATGTCATCATGCCATTCCTTTACGAGAGCCGTCAGCACAAACGTACCGGAAGAGAATCTCTGGACTGTGCACTGGCACTGAACGAACTGGTCCGCATGGGCGTTGACAATATCATTACCTTTGATGCTCACGACCCGCGTGTGCAGAATGCAATCCCTCTGAAAGGTTTTGAGACCGTTCAGCCGGTTTACCAGTTTATCAAAGGTCTGTTCCGTGCAGTTCCGGATCTTCATCCGAACAAAGACACCATGATGGTCATCAGCCCGGACGAAGGCGGTATGGGACGTGCTATCTACATGGCAAACGTTCTGGGAACCGACATGGGTATGTTCTACAAACGTCGTGATTATGCTACCATCATAAACGGTACAAATCCGATCGTTGCACATGAGTTCCTGGGTTCTGATGTGAAAGGCAAAGATATGATCGTGATCGACGATATGATCTCTTCCGGCGGAAGTGTTCTGGAAGTCGCTGCAGAACTGAAAAAACGCAAAGCAAACCGTGTATTTATCTGCTCTACGTTTGGTCTGTTCACAAACGGCATGGAGAAATTTGACAAGGCTTATGAAGCCGGCATGTTTGATTTCATTCTGACAACCAACCTGGTATACCAGACACCGGAGCTGCTCCAGAAACCATATTATATCAACTGCGACCTCAGCAAGTATATCGCTTACATCATTGATACGCTGAATCATGATGCATCCATCAGCAGTCTGTTAAACCCATTAGACCGGATCAATAAATTCTTAAAAGAACACAATTCATAATGTTTGTCCTGCACAAACAGATGTGATTTAAGAATGAAATAGTTTTGGAAAACAGAACGCCATAATGGTTCGAAAACAATCTTCTGACACGCTTCGTTTCCTGTTCGGTTCGCTCGTGTGTTATCTGCCCTTCGCCTAAACTCGCCTCTTCGAGGCTCAGACAGCGGCTCGGGGGCAGCAACATCGCAAACCTCACGACGGAAGCCTTGCTATCGTCAGTACGATTTGTTTTCGAATCATTATGGCTGTTCTTATTTACATACCACATGTACCTCAAATATCACGCATTTTATTTGCACATGAGCAAACAGGATTCATACTACCAAGGTGTGGGCACTACTTTTTCTCCATAAATGAAAGTAACTTCTTATTTTACACTTTTCTAACAACTTCCAATATTTTTATAAAATTGCAACAATAAGTCGGACAATTCTATTGTATATTTGTTCAAGAATGCTTCTGGCTTTCTTGCTGCAAGGTGCACATCATACATCGCATGACATATTCTTCTGTGCACATCTGATATAAAATAACCTGATAATCTATGTTATTACAACACAAATCATCAGGTCATTATCTATGATATCGTTTTAGATCAGTTTGTATAAAAATTATGTCTTTATCTTTTTCCGAGTGAAGTAAAAAGATTTGTGTCTAGTTTCCGCCGCCGAGCGGTGTCTGAGCAGCGTAGCTGCGAGTTCCAGCGAACGGCGGATCATAGACGGCACAAATCGAACAGGAAACGATGCGTGTCACGGGTTCTGCCTTTTTCGTCCGGCACTCTATACACTTCTATACTCTCATTTTTATACATTCCATACACTTACAAAAATATCCGTGCGTGCCTTCGGGGAATTCGTTCGTTTGCACATTCAAAAATTTAGTTCTCCTGCTTTATCTCATCCAGAATCCTCTGTTCTCTTCCATGGCAGGTAAACAATATCACCTGTCTTCCGCTGTGATCGAGCCATTTCAGTGTCTGTTTCAGTCTCTTATCATCATACATCACAAACGCATCGTCCAGTATGATCGGCATCGTCTCATCCTGGCAGAACATCTCACCGACCGCCATACGCAGTGCAAAATAGATCTGCTCCATCGTGCCGCGGCTTCCACCTGTTCCAGGGAGAGCAGCTTTTTCGGCGTATTGATACGTACTTCCATGTTTGCATCGAGAAATACACTGGTATAACGTCCTTCTGTGATCTGGCTTAAAATATCGGAGATTTTCTGATTCAGATGTGCGGCAGATTCTTTGTAAATATCCTCAGAGATCTGGTTCATCGTCATGATCGCCAGACGTACCGCATCGAGTTCTTCCTGGATACTTCCGCTCTGCTCATTCTCTTCCTGCAATTCCTGGAGGCTCTCTTCCAGATTGTTTAAAATAACCTGTTTTTCTTTGCTCTCCGCACTGATGCGTTCCTGATTCCACATCTGCTTTTCAAATTCCAGGTTCAGCTCTTTTTCACGCTGAGCCAGTTCATCTTCTTCATGGTATTTTTCTTCCAGAAGCTTCTCACGTTTTGCGGAACGCTCCCGCTCGGCCTGGATCTCTTTTTTCATACGCTCCTGCATCCGTTTCTGGATACGCTCCTGCCGCTCCTGCTCCTCCTGATGGCGACGGTAGATCTTCCATACAAAAATGGCAGAAATCCCAAGCCATCCGGCAAGCACAAGGGCACTGATCCAGATATGCGGCACAAGAATGCAAACCAGCAGTGCCAGCACACCGCCTCCTAAAAGCCAGAGCTCCTGGTTACGCCACAGCATCCTGCGTTTGTCCTGTCCTGCTTCCATTCGCATTTTCCAGGACTCCATCTCATCTTTACCGGCATTCTCTTCCAGCGGAATATCCAGTTCCCGCTTCATTTTCTCCAGGCTTCTCTTTTTTTCTGTCAGTCTCGCCTGAAGTGCGATCCGCTCTTTTGCGATGCGTGCCATCTGGACTTCACAGTGTTTCTGTTCTTCGGACAGCTCCAGCAGTTCCTGACGCACGTACTCCAGACGCATCTGCTGGCTTTCCAGCTCTTCTGCCTGTTCTGCATCCAGACGCTTCTGTTCGGATTCCAGATGCCGTCTCTGGCTTTCCAGGCTCTTGATCGCCGCACTGACGTTCATCTCACCGTCTCCGGAATTCTGCAGATTGGTCATGTAATTTCGCAGTTCTCTTGCCAGACCTTCGTCCGTCGCTGCCGACTGCTGATTAAAAAACACGGTATTGCGAAAAGCATCCTCATTCATGCCTTCCATCAGAACCTGAAGATCGCCCTTTTCTACGGACAGTACTTCACCGTTTGTCTCGCATACCAGGCTGACGCTCTTTTCCTTGCGGTAAAAATTCCGCTCCAGACGAAAGATTTTGCCGCCGCTCTCAAATCGCATGATACCTGCAAACTGTCCTGCATGAAACCACGGTTCCCTGATGCTGTATTCATCTTTTCTGGCTGCCCGCCCTCTCTGCTTTTCAATCCCGAAAAACATACCGCGGATAAATGAATGAAGCGTTGTTTTTCCCATTTCATTCTCGCCATAGATCAGATTCATTCCATCATGAAATGTGACTGTCTCGTGGTTGAATTTTCCAAAATTAATGATTTCTAATTCCAGTATCCGCATGTACTTTTATCCTCTCATCTCCAGCAGTGCATGTATTCCGTAATACAATGCCTTTCTCTCTGTATCACTCATGTCTTTATGATACAGAGTCTGGATGTATCTTCCGGCAATATCGCCCGCATGGACACGCATAAGCCGTTCAAAATCATAGTCCGGAACGCTCTCATCCTGTACGCTTACGATATTTCCAAGCTTCCTGCAGGCATCCAGATCGTATACAATATCCGGATCACGATATCCCTGCAGAAGCACTTTATAAATATGCTGCATTCCCTTTGCTGCCATCCGCATCCGCACTGTCTCCTGAAATGCCAGGTTGGTCGGACATTCTTTCGTATCCAGCTCAAGTGGGATATACTCTCTGCACGCCCACGGCACAAACGAAATACTCAGCTTGCCTTCGTTATATTTCCCTTCAATAAAGCCATGAGGACCGATATCATTCTGGTCGATCGGCTCTAACGCCCCGGCATACGCCATACGGTTCGGCTCTATCATCTCCGGTCTGTGGATATGTCCAAGTGCAATATAGTCAAAGCCCGACAGAAGCAGCTTTTTGCGGTCGATCGGAATATGCTTTGCATCTCCGCCGTGCCCGAGCAGAATGGAAAAACCGGCCTTTTTCTCCGGCTGCAGATCATTATATTTCGGCTCTTTGATCTCCCTTGTATGGTAACTTAATCCATACACTTCCGTATCCAGATCCTCAAACACGACACTTTCACATTCCTTGCCCCGGAGGCAGGTCACATTCTCACTCCACGGAAAATCCAGATAGTACGAGTCTACTTTCAGGTAATCATGGTTTCCTATGATAAACACGACTTTTGTTTTTTTCAGCGTGGAAAACAGATAGTTGACTTCTTTGAGCTCGCGCATCAGTGGCTGTCTGTGAAACAGATCTCCTGCGATCAGCAGCAGATCCACTTCCTCTCGATCTGCCTTTGCCACAACACTGCGAAAGCTCTCCCAGATCTCGCTTCTGCGTTCTTCACTCCACGCAAAACCGGCATCCGGGATCGCTCCCAGGTGTGTATCTGCTATATGAAAAAACTTCACGATACTACTCCTTTTCTTTAGTCCTCTTCTTTGCGGTTGAAGAATCCTTCCTGACCAAGCTCAGATGCCTTTCTGGAGCGGTCTTTAAACTGCAGTTCCGGATTTTTGATGCTGACTCTCGTCTGAGCCGGTACGGAAGATGTGATAAATGCATTACTTCCGATCACCGCTCCGGTGCCGATCACGGTCTCTCCGCCAAGGATCGATGCTCCGGAATATACGGTTACGTTGTCTTCCAGGGTCGGATGACGTTTCACACCGCGAAGGCTCTGTCCTCCTCTGGTGGAAAGTGCACCAAGTGTCACACCCTGATAAATCTTGACATATTTTCCGATCACCGTGGTCTCACCGACCACAACACCGGTACCGTGGTCGATAAAAAAATATTCTCCGATCGATGCTCCCGGATGGATGTCGATCCCGGTCAGGCTGTGTGCATGCTCTGTCATCATACGCGGGATGAGCGGCACACCGAGCAGATAGAGTTCATGTGCAATACGGTTGACCGTGATCGCATACATACCCGGATAAGAAAAGATGACTTCATCGGTATTAAACGCAGCCGGATCGCCCTCGTATCCTGCCTGGACATCGGTCGCCAGCACATCACGCAGCTTCGGGATCTTCTCCAGAAAACGGTGCGTGATCTCTCTTGCACTTTCCATCAAGGTCTCTTTATCCGCCTCACGGTACTTGCTGCTGTGCGGCAGTGCCATCATGACCTGCTTGGTCAGGTTATACTCTATGTTTTCCAGAAGTTCTCCGACATGATATTCGATCGAATCTTTTCGAAGATTTTTTATCTCAAAATAGCCCGGAAAAAGGATCTTGCGAATCATTTCCAGAAGGTCGTTGACACTCTCACTGTTGATCCGGCTGCGGCAGTCGATGTTTTGAATGACCGGATATTTATCATAACTTTCCAGAACAGCATTTACAAGATCTTTGATTTCTCCATATTTTTGCATACGATTTCTCCTTCTTTCACTTCCTAGATAATAAGAGTATAACAGAGTTTTCCCCTCAAGGCAATCTGAACCGTAATTATAATTCATTTCCCCAGTCTACGATGGTTCCGTCGTTTGCATTGATCGTAAGCAGACTGTCTGTCCGTTCCTGTCTCAGGTAACACTGCACCCAGAGATCATCCGCATCTGCCAGCAGCTGTTCCGTCTGCGGACTGCTGTAAGTACCGATAAAATCCCAGACCGGGATGATCTGCTCTTTTTTCTTTTTTCCGTCTTTGTCTTCGGTTTCAATCCTGCGGTATCCAAGCCGGATCGTCTGAATGGTCGCGGAAACCTCCAGACCGTTGCCGGAGAGCATCTCGAGAATATACTGTTTGGTGATAGATTTCTGAAAGACCTGCAGAATATCTGAAAACGGAAGCAGAAAAACTCCTCCGCCCTCATTTTCTTCTACGATACATGGGTTGATCCAGGTCACTTCTGCAAGACCTTCATCATCAAAGGTAATATAAAAGCTTTCGGCTTCCCGGCTCGGTTTCCAGTTTTCCGTCCCTGATCCTGTTCCGTCGTATCCCTCTCCCTCGTTTTCCGGGGAAGCCATATCCAGATTGCCGCCCAGTCCGAACAGGATATCTCCTGACAGGCTGTGGTCTGTGCTCTGGTTGATCCGTGCTTCGTCCACCTGCCTTGTATAGTAAAACCTCCAGCCCATTTCTTCTGCCCGAGGCCCACTTGTTCCGTTTCTTCCTGGTATTTCTCATCTTCACAGAATCTTCCGTACAGTAAACCGCCCGTGACTGCATAAAATGAAACTCTTCTGCAAGTCCCAGAGTCTGAAGCAGAGCATCTGCTTCTTTTCTCATCCGTTTTCTTCCAACCTTTGTATGCAGAATTTGCCAGCTGTCATCCCTGCTCCACGGTACATATTCACATTCTTCCCTTCTGAGTGAAACACCGGATTCTTTGTAGCCGTCTTCCAGCAGATTCTGCATTTCAAACTGATACACTTTCTTGCCTGCCGCCGCCCAGGAGGCATACGGATCTGTCATCTTCACCGTTCCGGTAAGTTCCTGCTGTGCCCGCCAGGGAATCGTATCTCCGCTGTCGTTTTTCAGCGGCTGTCCCTGCGTCAGGATATGGATCCAGCCATTCATATCTTCCTGTGTGAAATAGCGTGTCTTTGCCTTGTAGATCTTCATGCTGTTTCCCTGTGGGAGATAAACACTCGCCTGAAGATCCACATGAATCTTACCTTCTTCCACACTCAGCATACAGGGACTCGCTGCCTGTACCTGTTCTGCTACGCTGACATTCTCCACTGCCTCTGTGCCGGAAGAATAAGAACGGATACTGTCTCCGGTCTCTGTCTCTTTTTCCTTTACAATACAGTCATCTTCCGATGTTTCCATACAACCGGTCAGAAATCCTGCAGCCATCAGGATCATTCCGATCCATACGATCCTTCGTAAGATTCTTTTTTTTGCCCTTTTCATTTTTTCTCCTTACTGTTCTTCCGAAAAGATCACCAGGATCTGCGTACCGACGCCCGGTTTGCTTTTGATCTCCATCTTTGCACCATGAAGCTTCACCTACGATCTGTGCATGCAAGCCCCAGCCCGATCCCACCTGCTTTTTTGCTTCTGGATTTGTCAACCATATAAAAAGCCTCCGTGATCTTCGGAATCTCTTCTGCCGGGATTCCTCTTCCGTGGTCTTCCACCAGAATGCATATTCCGGCTGCTTCAACATAAATGGTATCACCTTCTTTGGAAGCTTTCATGGCATTATCGATCAGATTCACCAGAAGACTCTCCATCAGATCCATGTCCATGAGCAGAACGGTGTCATCGCTCCTGGTTTCCAGTGTGATCCCCTGTTCTTTCAGATGATACTTCTCAAGCTCCGCCACTTTTCCGATCAGCTGGCTGACCGGATGCTTCTCCATATGGATCGTCTCGTTGTTGTAAAGCTCCAGCAGATTCATCATCTTCCCGGAAAGTCGCTCCAGACGGCGACACTCGTTGTTGATGTGCGTCAGTGCCTTTTTCTGCTGTTCTTCGTTGATCCTCACATGCAGAAGCGTATCTGAATAGCCGATGATGGAAGTCATCGGTGTTTTCAGCTCGTGTGCCAGACTGCCAAGAAGCTGTTTCCTTCGCTCAGAAACCTGTGCCAGCTCCTCCATCTGACATTCTATCTGGTCTGCCATCTGATTAAAAGAGACGCTCAGTGCCCCGACCTCGTCATTGGAACGCACACGTACACGGCGATCCAGCTGTCCCTGGCTGATCGCACCGGCTGTCTCTCTTAAGTCACGCAGCGGTTTTAACATTCTTCGTATCATCCAGAACACCGCATTGATCGCCACCGCAACGATTGCACCCAAAATGACCAGGAACATGCCGATCTGCGTCAGCACATTGTTATAAATTTCCGAAATATCCCGCACCAGCAGAAGCTGATACGATGTATTTTTACTGTCTGAAAGCGGGATCTTCTGTCCGACGATCATCAGATGTCTGCCGTTTTTCTGCTGAAAAGCTGCCACCGGCTCATAGGAATCAAACTGTTCAAGCCGGTTTCCGGTCAGCTCGAAATTCGTGGTATTAGCTGCAAGTGCTGAAGCAGCATATAATCTCTGCTGCTGTATCTGCGCAGCAAAAACTGGAGATAAGCTTTCCTTGCGGTGTCGCTCATCTCCTCCGTAGCTGCATTTTCAAGACTCTGTCCCAGTGCATAAGCGGTCGCACGCACCTGTCGTGACGCTGCACTTGATGTCTGCCTGATGTTATAATTTGATGTCTCATACACTGTGATCCCACCGTAAACTACCATGGAGATCAAAAGAATCGCTGCCGTGAGCAGAGATATTTTCTGCCAGAGCTTCATACTACTCCTCCAGTCGATATCCGATCTTCGGAATGGTCTTGATGACATCCGACAGATCCAGTTTCCTGCGAAGCTGTCCGATATGTACATCGATCGTCCTTGTCTCACCCAGATAATTGCTGCCCCATACTTCATTCAGCATCTGTTCTCTGGTAAATGCCACATTTTTATTCTTTGCCAGTAATACCAGCAGATCATATTCCATCGGCTTCAGACTGACTGTCTGCCCGTTTCTGGTCACTTTATGCTCTGATAAATGGATCTCCAGATCTTTCACCTGTATGATCTCTTTTTGCTTTCCGGTACGCTCCAGCACTTTCTCCACACGCACCAGCAGCTCCAGAACCTCAAACGGTTTGACGATATAATCCTCTGCTCCCGATCTCAGTCCCTTGATCTTGGAATTTACATCTGCCTTAGCCGTGATATAAATGACCGGTATGCCATATTCTTTCATAACTCCGAGAAGTTCAAAGCCGTCTTTGCCCGGCAGCATAATATCCAGCAGTGCCAGGTCAAAATCCTCCTCTTTCTCCAGTGTTCCCTCAACTTCATTGCCATCCAGAACCGGAACCACTTCGTAGCCGGTCACTTCCAGATTCATACAGATCAGCTCTGAAATCGCCGTATCATCCTCTACCACAAGAATGCGGTTTGCCATAATTCTCTGCCCCCGTACTTCTACATTTTATAACTGCCCGCCATCGGTGCAGTTACCCTGCTTTCATTCTTTCCGGTCATCCTCCGCTTCCAGGCTCTTCAGTTCCCGGCAGAGTCTGGAAATCGGAAGTCCGACCACGTTATAATAATCTCCTTCAATTCTTTCTACGAAAATTCCTGCACGTCCCTGTATTCCATAACTGCCTGCCTTGTCAAACGGCTCCCCGGTGGCAATGTACGCTTCGATTTCCTGATCACTCATCGATGTCATAAAGACATCGGTCCTTTCATGGAATGACCGGATGATCCTTTCATCCCCTTTTTTCTGTAACAGTGTCACGCCCGTATAAACCTGATGCTTCTCTCCCTGAAGCATGGCAAGCATCTGATGTGCATCTTCGGCATCTTTTGGTTTCCCAAGTACTTTGTTTCCTTTGGCAACGATCGTATCTGCCCCGATGATCACAGCATCTCCTGTCACGGCTTCTGCAACTCCCTTTGCTTTTGCAAGTGACAGTTCTTCAACGATCTCTCCCGGTTCTTCTTTTGTGATACATTCTCTGGTACTGCCGATCAGTATCTCAAAATCGATCCCGGCCTGTTCTAAAAGCTCACGCCTTCTCGGCGAAGCGGATGCAAGTACAATTCTCATACAGTCCTCCTGTCGCGGTGCTGCCTGCGGCAACCCAAAAGAACCACCCCTCGCTATTACTATAACAAAGAGCGGTTCTTAAAATCTTCTAATTTTTGTAAACAAAATGTAATTTCCGTTAGCGGATTACCTTGATCCATCCTTCCGGTGCTTCCAGACGACCCATCTGGATACCGGTCAGTGTCTCATACAGTTTTTTGGTAACCGGTCCCATCTCTGTCATACCGCTTGGCATGCAGATTTCTTTGCCGTGATCTACGATCTTTCCAACCGGTGAGATAACAGCGGCTGTTCCGCAAAGTCCACATTCTGCGAAATCTTTTACTTCATCGAAGTAAACTTCTCTTTCTTCTACTTCCAGTCCCAGATATTCTTTTGCAACATAAACAAGAGAACGGCGCGTGATAGAAGGCAGAATACTGTCTGACTTCGGAGTTACGACCTTGTTGTCTTTTGTAACGAACAGGAAGTTTGCTCCGCCTGTCTCTTCTACTTTGGTTCTTGTAGCCGGATCCAGATACATGTTCTCGTCAAATCCCTGACGGTGTGCATCCATGATCGCATGCAGGCTCATGGCATAGTTCAGACCTGCTTTGATATGTCCGGTTCCTCTTGGTGCTGCACGGTCGAAATCGCTGACACGGATCGTGATCGGCTTTACGCCGCCCTTGAAGTACGGTCCGACCGGTGTACAAAATGCACGGAACTGGTATTCATCAGCCGGTTTTACACCGATAACTGCATTTGTTCCGAACATGTACGGGCGGATATATAAAGTAGCACCTGAGCCGTATGGCGGTACATAATCTGCATTGGCTTCTACCAGTTTTACGATTGCATCTACGAAACGATCTTTCGGGAATACCGGCATTTCCAGTCTTTTTGCGGAATTCTCCATACGCTCTGCGTTGAGGTCCGGGCGGAATACAACGATGCGTCCGTCTTCTGTTGTATATGCTTTCATACCTTCGAATACCGTCTGTGCATACTGTAATACGCAGGCACACTCACTGATTGTAACCATGTCATCGGTACTTAATGTACCTTCATCCCAGGCACCGTTTTTAAAATTTGATACATAGCGATAGTCTGTTTTTACATAGCCAAATCCAAGATTTGACCAGTCAATATTTTTTCCCATGTTATCCTCCTGACGCCTTACCTGCTGCTTTTTCAATCCATAAATACTGGTACAACAGTCTGACAAAATATTTTTGATATGTTTCTAAGTATAATACTTTTTTCTGTGATGCACAAGCATATTTCCTGCAATTTTTAGCAAATTCATGCAAAAACTGCAAGAATCAGGTTCGTTTGATAAATTTACTGCGGCAGGAAGGACAGGTGATCTCGATTTTTCCCTTCCCTCTCGGGACACGGATTTTCTGTCTGCAATGCGGACAGCGGTAGATTTTGTGTGTTTTGGAATCGCTGATCACACTTTTGTCCCCTTTGCAGAACCGGACAACCTTCTCTTTTGTGTCCATATACATACGCTCTTCTTCGCATCGTTTCCGGATATTTTTAGAAAACATGCGGTAATACATCCAGATCAGCAGAATCCAGCTGACATAGTTCAGTGCCGATGCCCGCAGCAGACCGGAAAGCAGGATGCATACCAGTGCTCCCACCAGTAAAAACCTGGAAAAATGGTCGATTCCATATCTGCCCTGCATAAATTTTTCGAATTTCTGTCTCATACTATACCCTTTCTTCTGACCCGGCCTTTCTTTTGCCCTTATCTTTCTTTTACACCGCTCTGATCCGCCTGAGGCTATATCAGAAAACGCGATGGGTCATACGTGATTTTTGTCTCTTGACTCATCTTAATACTCCGCCCGTAGAAAATCAATAAACTGGCTATTAAATAATTCTAAAGTTGCATCCCTTTCTTAACATCGTAAAGCCGAGTGTATGTGAGACGTCTCACTGCTGCTCCAATATTTCTCCAAAGTTTCGCCGAAGTCTCTTGCCAGTGTCCGTATGTTTTGTTATAATGCAGTTAGTTTCAACAACTATACGCCCGATCGGGCGACAGATGGATTTTGTGAGTGCAAAACATATGACGTTTCTGGCAATGTACACGACCATTGCCCTGACGATTTTTGTGGTGGAGGCAATGCTGCCGCCGCTCGCCCCGATCCCCGGGATCAAGCTGGGACTTGCCAATGTCGTTACGCTGTGGCTTCTGTATTATGCTACCTGGAAGGATGCTCTGTGCGTACTTCTGATGCGTATCCTGATCGCTAGCATGGTGACCGGGCAGATGGTATCCTTCTCCTACAGCCTGTGCGGCGGTCTGTTCTGTTTCGTGGCCATGGCACTGCTCTTTCGGCTACTCGGGAAAAAGCACATCCCTTTTATCAGCGTGATCGGTGCCCTTTTCCATAACCTCGGTCAGATCTGTATCGCCATGGTGATCCTTCGCTCGGCAAGTATTCTTGTTTATCTGCCGATGCTGACCATCAGCGGAATTCTCACCGGAGCATTCACCGGACTGTGTGCATGGTTTGCATCCAGAAGGCTTCGAAAAAACCAGGTGTGGTTTATCCGCTGATCCACGGCTTTCAGAGACAGACATGCCTGGATATCCTGAACTGCTGTAACAAAAACAGAGTCCCGAAAACGGGACTCTGTTTTTGTTTTGCAGCTTTTCATCCTGGATGATGCCTGCGAATCGCCCTGACACAAAGGACAATTGCATCCTTATTTTGTTTTCTTATAAGATGCCTTCTTTACGCCTGCTTTTTTCAGAGCTTTTTTCAGCTTGTTCAGCTGTGATTTTTTCATCTTCTTCGGTACTTTCACCGTTACTTTTGATTTTCCGGACTTGAATGCATTCTTTCCAACGCCCGGTGCTTTGATTCCCTTGAAGGTGATCGTTGCCAGTTTCTTGCATTTGTAGAAGCCGCTCTTGCCAATGCTCTTGACATTTGCTCCGATCACAACGCTCTTCAGTCTGGATGCATTTTTGAATACATTGTTTGCAACTGCGGTTACTTTAAAGGTGTATCCGTCAATGGTCACCGTTGCCGGAATCGTTACAGTCTTGACCGTTTTCTTCAGAAGCTTGCTTACTGTTACCGTACCATTCTTAGCATCTGATTTTGTTACTTTGAATGCCAGTTTGCCGTCAGCACTCTTATGAACAGATCCTTTTGCCGGAACTTTCTTCGGTACATCTGGTTTTTCTGTCTCCGGAACCTTTGTCTCGGTCTGCGGAGCTTTTGTTTCTGTTTCGCTTTCCGGTTCTTTGGTCTCTGTCTCGTTATCCTTTGCCTTTACGTTGATCTCAACCGTTGCTTTCACATCCGGTCTTGCCGCACTGCTTACGGTAATCACTGCTTTTCCTGCTGCCTTTGCGGTTACCACACCTGCATCACTGACTTCTGCGACTGCTTTATCACTGGATTCATATTTCAGATCTTTGCTGTCTGTAGTATCTTCCGGAGTGATCACTGCGGTCAGTTTTGCAGTTTCGCCGACTTTCAGTTCGCTCTTGTCTGCTTTTACAGAAACTCCTGTGATTGGTTTTTCTACAACCGGTTTACCGTTTACTTTTACTGCAATTTCTGCATATACATCGCTGTCTTTTACAGAAACTTTGATCTTGGTCTCACCTGCTTTAACTGCTGTTACATTGCCTTTGTCATCTACCGTTGCTATGGTTTCATCTTCGGATGCAAAGGTAAGCTCACCTTTTGCATAATATGGTGCGATTGCTGCACTTACCTGTGCACCTTCTTCTTCTTTCAGTTCCAGTGCATCTGTGGAAACGTTTACACCGGTTGCTTTGGTATCGATGTTATTGTAGCTGTAATTATCGAAATCATACCACAGTACAGTCTTTTCATTATCTGCTTTGTAAGTTCCGTTATCCAGATCATCTTTGCTCAGTGCTGCTGAGTAAACGCGGATGTTCTTCAGATATCCGGAAGAAAGACGTTTTGTCTCCGGACAATATCCGATACCAAGCGGATAGGTCGTTGTAGCTACGCTTCCCACATTCTGTATGGTTACCATTTCTTTTCCTTCTACATAAACAGAAATATTGTTTCCATCATAAACTGCTGCTACATGCAGCCACTGGTTCATTTCTTCTGAAGTAAGAGGAACCTGTACGAACTTCCAGATTCCATTCGTATTCTTGATAAAGAAGTACACCGTCTGCTCAGAAACACGGAATGCCGCACTGCTGTCACCTTTTGATGCGATCATATTGAAGTCAGTACCATTGTATCCTACATTATTCGGATTAAATACAGCTTCAATTGTAAAGGCTTTATTTCCCCCGATCAGACTGTTGAAGGTTTCATCTGCTGTTTCTCCGGTTACATCTGCATAACCTTTCAGAGCAATTTCGCCGTCTTTTTCTGCCAGATCTGCTGTGGATACGCCACTGATATCCATGTCATAACCATTTGCACTCTGATCTTTTACAACAACGGCTGCATTTTCGGTATCTGCAAGTTTCTGTGCCAGTGCGATTGCCTCCTGCAGTTTCCGGTAACGGATCTCTCCTACGATTGCTTTGCCTTCCTCTGTGAGTGCATTGTAAGATACAAGCATTTTCTGGAGTTCTTTTGTGTCACTGCCTGTTACCAGAATACCATCGATTTTATCGCTCAGTTCTTTTGCTGCACTCTGGATGATATCATCCTCAGAAACAGATGCCACCGTGCGGTATGCACGTGTTACATCCATCGGATCGCTGTCATTTGTGGTATATGGTACCATGGTGTATTCATAAGTATAAGCTTTGTTATTTGGAAGCAGGTATGCGGAAAGTGTATCCGGACCGCAGCTCTTGTTTCCGGTTCCCTGTGAACGATAGTTTACTGTCAGGATCGTGGAATCCAGTTTGGTCAGTTCATATGGATGCTGTGCCTGATCCAGATCATCTACTGTGAAATGCAATGCAGACGCTTCTACCGTATCAGTTGCTGCGATTGCCATTGCACTCTTTGCAGATGGTTTGGTTACGCTGATCCATTTTACTCCGGTTACAGTACCGGTATCCTGTGTATCCAGGTACGGATAGAACATTCCGGATACGGTGTTTCTATATCTTCCAACCGTTGCGAAATCTTCTCTGTCCCACATAGCCTCTACCGGACCGTTACCATACCATTCTACGTTTTCATATCCTTCCGGCAGTTCCATAACAGTACCGATACGGATATAACGTCCAAGGCTTGTTCCGGTTGCGTCTACAGTTGCATCTACGGTCACTGCACCGCTTCCGTCTACCGTATAAACCATGGTCTGTTTCAGGTTTGCCTGGCTTGCACTTGCCAGTGTCACACGGATCGTCTTCTGTCCTGCATCGTTTGTTCCGACCGCAATATCAGAAGCCGTTACATTTTTGTTGACATTCTTCCAGTTTCCGTCGTAGTTACCGTTATCGTTGTTGAGAATACCTCTCCAGTAATTCGGAACCGGTCCGCTTGTCAGCAGAGTCTCACCTTTGTATACATAATTTTTCAGTGTTCCGGTTGCTTTTTCTACTTCAAATCTAAAATCGGTACCGGAAACTTTGATCACATCTTCTGCACTGTCATCTACGGTTACGTTTGTGTTGATCGTCGGTTCTACTTTTGTAACTTCTGCCGGGATCTGGAACTGCTCGTAAGCAACTTCGTGTCCTGCTTTTGCCCATTCGGTATCCTCTTTGAGCTGTACAGACAGGTTCAGATAATACTCTGCTCCTGCTTTCTTTTCTTCCGGCATAGATGCACGATACGGAACTTTGATGCTTCCGCTCTCTCTGCCTGCGATGTTGGTATCTTCCGCAGAAAGTTTACCGGAGCCAATCTTTTTTCCGTCTTCAGTCAGTGTCCATGTCACGTCAAAATCATTCAGATTCAGGAAGTTATTTTCATTGTAAACATCGATGGTCTCGCCGAGCAGCCTGCTGTCATCTGCGGTAAACCATACGCTCTGATACTGATATTTTACTTCATAAAGTTCCGGCTGAACATCCCTGTCCGGAGATACCAGACCGTTTACACAGAAGGAGTTGTCGTTCGGGCTTTCGCCGGAGTCTCCGCCGTATCCATAGAAGTTGCCTTTGATTTCATCGGAATACAGGTTTGTATGAGCATCGGTATCTGCATAATAATCATACGGTTTAGAAGATTCATCTACCGTCAGACCTACAAAATCTGCCCACAGAAGAACATCGTCAGATTTCTCTGTGATTGCTGGTGTTGTGCTGTTCTGAGCTTTGATCTCCTCCAGGGACAGGGCTCTATTGTAAACACGTCCGATAGAAATTTCACCGTCAAAAGTTCTGCCGTTATCAGCACTGCATCCTACTCCAAGTGCTACGCTGCTGGATGCAATGGTTGTATTTCCGGTTCCCTGTCCAAGAAGAACACCGTCACAGTAAATCTTGATCGCACCTTTGTCGTAGGTTGCAACAACCTGATGCCAGTTTCCTACCCAGTTATCCGGTTTTTTCGCTGTTACAGAATTCCAGCTTCCATTATAGTAAGCAAAGAACTCCAGCTGTTTACTGCTGTTTGTCTTTAATGCGAACTGCTGGTCACCTTTTGCCATCAGGACTTTATCTGCTCCGTCCGATGCCGGTTTGCAGATCACTTCTACGGTAAAGCTCTTGCCGCTTCCGGAGAGTGCTTCGTTGTATTTATCACTTTCGAACAGTGCATAACCGTTTGCACTCTTGCTGGTCAGTGCCTCGCTGTCCGGATTTTCATTTACAGAATTGATGCTTGCAGAGCCTACCACGCCGTCTTTCTTTTCTGTTACAATGTAAGACTGTGGCAGATTGTCAAGGCTTAAGATTCTGGACTGGTCAACCCAATCCCAGATGAATCCGCCGAGCATATTGTCGGAAGAACGGATCGCATCCCAGTATTCTTTCAGGTTACCAACTGCATTACCCATCGCATGGTCATACTCACACAGAACATATGGCATATCTGCTGCTGCTCTGGAATACAGAGTATCAACACTTGGGTACATGTTGCTTCGCATATCGGTTCCATTGTTTCCATCCGAAGATTCAGAATGAACCGGTCTTGTGCTGTCGTTGTTCTTGAAGTACCAGATCAGATCATAGAACATACCGTTTGCATAAGAAGCACTGCTGCTGTAGTGGTTCTCGTTTCCGGTGGACCACATAACGATGGAAGTGCGGTTTTTCAGTCTGTTGAATGCGGTAACCGTACGGTCCATTGCCAGGTTCTTGAAGTTTGCCTGTTTTTCTCCCTGATTCATCAGTGCATGAGATTCCAGGTTGGTCTCACCCATCACGTAAATACCGTATTTATCACACAGATAATACAGATACTCGTCGTTGCTGTAGTGAGAGGTACGCAGTGCATTTAAGTTGTACTGTTTCATCAGTTTGATATCTTCTTCCTGTGTCTCATGCGGTACATATTTGCCGTATTCCGGATCGGTATCATGACGGTTTGTACCTTTGAGCAGAAGCTGTTTACCGTTGATCGTGATCGGTTTGTACTCAGAATCGGTTGTGATACGATTACCATTTGTATCTACTTCTGATTTTGTAAACTCGATCTCACGGAATCCAAGCTGCTGGGAAACGCTTCCCATGTAGGTGCCTGTCTTGGAATCGTACAGGGACAGAACCATCGTGTACAGATTCGGCGTCTCAGCAGACCACAGTTCCGGTGAAAGAACCAGTTTGCTGCCAGCTGTCGAAACGCTGCCGTCGGTATCACCGTCTGCTGCCGGAACGGTATCCAGATCCATCGTCATATCGTTGACAAACATCTTTCCGTCCTGATCATAAAGACGTACATCCACTTTATAACCTTCTGCTGCTGCCTTGGAAGCATTTGCTACGGTTACATTCAGCTTCATCGTTGCATTTTCGTAGTTCTCATCGAGATCTGTCTCTACTTTATAGTCCTGGATATGTACCAGCGGTGCAGAATACAGGTATACATCACGGAAAATACCGCCATCATAATACATATCCTGATCTTCCATCCAGGTACCGTCACAGAATTTGTGAACTTCAACTGCCAGAAGGTTGTCGCTTCCGTCTGTTGTCAGATAATCGGTAATATCAAAGCTATGTGGACTGTAGCTGTCCTCGCTGTATCCTACTTCTTTGCCATTTACATATACATAATAGGAAGATTCTACGCCCTGGAAGGAAAGATAAACTCTTCCGTTTGCTGCCTTCATGTCATCGGTCACCTTAAAAGTCTTGCGGTAAAGACCTACCGGGTTATAATTTGCCGGTGCATTCGGGGCACTGACATTACTGTCATATTTTGACTGCCAAGGCATAGTTACATTGGTATAGATAGAAAAATCAAATCCCTGTCTCGTCCAGCTGCAAGGAAGCTGCAGATTTGTTTTCCAGTCGTTCGTCGTTGCTTTGTAGTCGGTCTTATAGAAATCTTTGTATGCATCACCCTGTGCGAGTGCCTGGTTCTGTAACACAACAAGTGACCAGTCTGCCTGATCCTTCCCTGTTAAGAACTGTACATATTTTGATGCTGCTTTGTCGTAATCTTTTGCACCTTTGATTGCTTTCTCTACGCTGTCATACACCACATTGGTCGTTGCAAAAGTGCTTGCCGGTTCTGTGTTGATGCCATATACATCTGCTGCTTTGGCCTGATTGCCATCCACATCGGTATAGGTTTCTCCGGTCCATTCTTTGTGCGTGAATTTTGTTTTGTCCACGTCGGATGTTACTTTTGCGGCCTGATTTGGGACAGCTGTTTTTGTCCACGGGTCGGTGTAGCTGGCATTGGTGTTGGACTTACTGTCTGCCTGCGTCTGCAGTGCAGACTCGGATGCTGCTTCAGCTAGTGGTGCTAATCTCTACTGTCCTGTGTCAGCGATCATGGAAGCCGCCAGGGAAAATGCCATAACTTTTCTCCACTTCATACTTCTTGCTTCTTGCTCCTTTCTTTTTGCATCTTTTGAAGCTGCAGTCTGCAGCTTCCTTCTAATACATGCTCTAACAAAAATTTCAGTCCGCTTTCACCGGACTTAGTAAAATTTTACCATATTATTCACAATTTGTCCATAGTATATTTATATATTTTACAGTGTTTTGCCAAATTTTTTACTAAACTTTTCACTATTTTTTTTCAGCAATCAAAAAAAGTGTGACATTTTTGTCACACTTTTTTCTTGCAAGATTTCGCTAAAAGTTGAATGTGCAAACGAACGGTATCGTTAAAATATAATACAGCCATGATGAATCCAAAAACAAATCGCTCTGACGGTAGCAAGGATTGTTTTCGAATCATCATGGCGTTATATATTTTATAAAATCATTTCTATGGCGTTCATTTGCACATTTGCACAAACCTCCACCACAATTTTTTATTTATCTGCATCCTCTGATGCATCTTTGCTTTCTTCTATTTTATCTTCCAGCTCTGCCACTTCTTTTGCTTCTACGGCAGCTTCTTCACCTTCAGAAGTCTCTGCATCTTTTTTCTCTTCTTCCGGTACTGCATTATAGTCTTCTTTGATTGCTTTATAGCTCTTGGTGACTCCCATGATCACCATCCCTGCACCGATCACAGCAAACACTACCATAAAAATGGACATCAGTATTTTATCGGTTCCGCTGCTGGTCGGGATATCTTTATACATATAGTAGGACTGTGCCAGCAGATATACGCCTGCCATGGCATAGATCGCCATACGTCCTTTATACTTTGCTCTGTCATTCATAATATTATGCTCCTCTCTTTTTGCCTGTATTTCACATATTATGATGTTTGGTCAAAAGATATTTGCCCTCTTTGATACTGGATTGTTCCGTAGACATCATAGTTGGAGACTTTTGACACCCACATCATAATATCACATTTCCAACAGAAAAGATAGATAATACTTATCCGTTTTTCTATTTTCAGTTCAAATACAGGCGAACGTTTTCTCCGATCAAGAGAAAAAAAGAGCCGAACAATATGTCCGGCCCTTGAGATTCTGTAAAAAATTATTTACGAACCAGGTATTTTCTCATATCGATAGAGCAAGCTACCAGGATGATGAGACCTTTGATGATGTACTGCATACTCTGGTTGATTGAGAGGAACTGCAGTGCAACGAAGATAATTCTCAGGATGAATACACCAAGAACGATACCACTGATCTTACCAGTACCACCTACGAAAGATACACCACCGATAACGCAGGCTGCGATAGCATCACACTCGTAGTTCAGACCTGTGTTGGCCTGGTTGGAACCGATACGTGCTGACTCGATGAAACCTGTAATACCATACATGCATCCAGCCAGAGTATGTACTGCGATTGTTGTCCAGAATACACTTACACCAGATACGTTTGCTGCTTCCGGGTTAGAACCTACAGCGAACATATTTTTACCAAATGTTGTTTTGTTCCACATGAACCACATGAAAGCGATCATGATAATTGCATACCAAACATAGTTCGGGATTGGAACGCCAAAGAATTTAACTAAACTTCCTGTTACGAAGTTTTTGAAGGAATTGTCCAGACCTGACAGAGGCTGTCCATTGTTTCCGTTGATCATGATGTACAGAAGCAGTACACCGTATGTAATCAGCTGAGTTGCCAGTGTTACGATGAATGGATGCAGTTTAAACTGTGCTACGAACCATCCATTGACGAAACCTACGATACCACCAACAACGACAACGATCAGGATTACTACCGGGATTGGCAGTGGCTGAAGATTCGGGAACATCTTTGTTGCATAGTCCATAGACTGCAGTAAAGATGCGGAAATACATGCTGTCAGACCTACAACTCGACCAGCAGAAAGGTCGGTACCGGTCAGTACGATACATCCTGCGATACCAAGTGCGATCGGAATATTTGCAGCTGACAGAGAAATAATATTTACGATAGAAGATACACTCAGGAATTTGTGGTTCTGTGTGTATGTATAGATTGCAGCAATGATGATCAAGATATACATCAGGTTGTTGATGAATCCCTCTTTCCAGAAGGTTTTCTTGTCTTTGCTGTCCAGTGTTTTATAATTTGCGATACTTGCTTTTAAATTTGAAAATGCTCTCACTTACTTCAGCCTCCTTATACATATTTTGCCGCAAGGGTCATGATCTCTTCCTGGTTCGTCTCGCTGACATTTACTTCACCTGCAAGACGTCCACCGGACATAACGAGAATTCGGTCACAGATTCCCAGAAGTTCTGGCATTTCAGAAGAAACTACCATAACTACTTTGTTCTTATTTGCAAGATCCAGAATCAACTGGTAAATCTCGTATTTAGCACCAACGTCGATACCACGTGTCGGCTCATCCAGCAGCAGTACTTCCGGATTGGTCAGCAGCCAGCGTCCAAGGATAACCTTCTGCTGGTTACCACCTGACAGTGAACGGATTTTTGTTTCCTGTGTCGGTGTTTTGGTATGCATCGCATCGATGGACCACTGAGTATCCTCTCTCATGGACTTCTCGCTCAGATACAGACCTTTTTTTATGTTTCTATATGGAGATAACCGTATTTTCACGAATACTGAGGATTCCGAAAATACCGGTTGCACGACGTTCCTCTGTCAGAAGGGCGAAACCGTTCTTGATAGATTCACGTGCGTTGCGGTTTGTGCAAACCTTACCGTCCAGTTTGATTGTTCCTGATTTTCTTGTTGCAATACCGAAGATGTTCTCCAGTGTTTCGGTACGTCCGCTTCCGTCCAGACCGGCCAGACCAACAATCTCACCACGGCGAACTTTGAAAGAAACATCACGCAGCAGAGAGTACTGTGCAGTCAAGTTTTCTACTTCCAGAGCAACTTCGCCCGGTTTGTTTGTCTTTGGCGGGAACTGGTTTGTCAGCTCACGACCTACCATCAGTCTGATGATCTCATCCATTGTCATTTCTTTTGCCGGTTTGGAGCTACCCATGTACCGTCTCGCATGACTGTGATGTCATCAGAAATTCTGAGGATCTCTGCCATTTTATGGGAGATGTAGATGATACCACATCCCTGATCTCTCAGCATATTTATAATTTTGAACAAGTGCTCTACCTCTTCTTCCGTCAGGGAAGATGTCGGCTCGTCGAACACGATAATTTTCGAATTAAAGGAAACTGCTTTTGCAATTTCTGCCATCTGACGCTGTGATACCGGCATAGTGCTCATGATCCTCTTCGGATCAACATCAATCTCCAGTTTGTCGAAAAGTGCTTTTGTATCATCATACATTTTCTTTTCGTCTACCATCGGACCTTTTTTGGGATAACGTCCCAGCCAGATATTGTCCATAACACTACGTTTCAGGGCCTGGTTCAACTCCTGATGAACCATTGCTACACCATTTTCCAAAGCTTCCTTGGAGTTTTTGAAATTGATTTCTTTCCCTTCCAGAGAAATGGATCCGCCGTCTTTTACATACATCCCAAACAGGCACTTCATCAATGTAGATTTCCCAGCGCCGTTTTCTCCCATCAGTGCGTGAACCGTTCCTCTTCTTACGGTCAAAGAAACATTATCCAACGCCTTAACGCCTGGGAACTCCTTGCTGATATTTTTCATTTCAAGCAAAACATCATGCTCCATATCCTGACCTCCTGTCTTTCTACTGCTTACCTTTATACTTAAGGAACGGCCGCCGACCAGCGGCAGCCGTTACCCTTGTATACTATTTCACGAATGAATTTCCATCATTCATTTTCCGTTCTGTTTCAGAATCAGATCTTATTCTTCTCCTGTGTAGATAGCGTATGGGATGTAGATCTTATTCTTAACGTTTTCAGAGATGTTGTAAGAATCTGTGTTAGCCATTACATCCTGACCTGAACCAGCGTTCTTTGTCAGATCTGCGATACAATCTGCCATACCTTCAGCATCCTGTTTGATTGTACCTGTCATCTTACCGTCTTTGATCAGCTGTTTAGCTGCATCTGTAGCGTCTACACCGAATACAGGGATTGTCTTGCAGTCGTCTGTACCCAGGTTGTATCCTTTGTCATTCAGAGCAGAGATAGCACCTTCAGCCATACCATCGTTGTTGCAGATAACAAGTTCGATCATGTTCTTGTTTTCTTCGTTGTACTGTGTCAGGTTGGTTGTCATGTAGTTGTTTGCAGCTGTTGCACTCCAGTTACCATCCTGGTCAACCTGGTAGCAGTCTGTGTTGGAAGAATCAAAGTATTCCAGAGCCGCTTTTCCGTTCTCTTCCAGAACTTTGTTAGCATCTTCTACACCATACTGTGTACGGTAGATAGCTTCTACGTTACCAAGCTGTCCCATGAACATAGCGTAGGAGATCTTTCCGTCGCCGTTCAGGTCTACTGCATCGTAGTTGTCAACCAGGTACTTACCGATCATTTCGCCCTGCATATGTCCGGCTTCCGGAGCATCTGTACCAACGAATGCACACTTGTCATAGCTTCCAAGTACTTTTCCTTCGTCTTCGTCACCTTCAACTGCACGGTTGAAGAAGATTACAGGGATATCTGCTGCTTTTGCTTTTTCAACGATCTGAGAAGAAGCGTCTACAGAACCAGATGTTACGATGTTAACGATCAGTACGTTTGCACCTGTCTGGATAGCTGTATCGATCTGCTCGTTCTGTGTTGTCTGGTTGTTGTTTGCATCGTAGTCCTGATATTTAACACCCAGTTCGTCCAGTTTAGCATCCAGTGCTGTACGTACGGAAGCGATGTATGTATCGCCGTATGTATAGTACATAACTGCTACGTCTGCGTTAGACAGGTCAACATCGCCTGCTGCATCTGCTACGGACTGTGCTTCTGACTCAGCATCAGCTGCTGCTGTATCAGCTGTTGTATCAGCTGTTGTATCAGCTGCTGCTTCTGTTGCTGCTGTTGTATCAGCTGTTGTATCTGTTGTGTTGTTAGATGATCCGCATCCTGCAAGCAGAGATGCTACCATTGCTGTTCCAAGTAAACCAGCGATTACTTTTTTCTTCATGATAAGTTCCTCCCAAAAAAAATGATTTGTTTTTCATTACTCTAACAATATAGCACAAAGTTCTCAATTTTCCAATATGATAATTTACGATTTTGATATAATTTTCTATTTTTTTCTTAAGATTTAAACCACCGTTTCATACTTTTGCACGAAAACGAGATTTAATTTTTGTTACTTTTTTCGAAAGCAAAGAGTCTTCTCTGACATTCTTCATCATACATGTTCTCTTTGTCCACTGCGATCGTATCCGTATAAATGGTATCTTTGATGGAATATCCGTTGATCAGCTTGTAGGCGGTCTCCACGCCGAGATACCCCATGGCATAGGAATTCTGTACGATCAGGGTGTCCACTTCCCCCGTCTCCAGCATGCCGACCGAAACCACATTGCTGTCAAATGCGACCACACGGACATTGTCTTTCAGCCCAAGTTCCTGGATTGCATAGCCGACCCCGAGTGTTGTCCATTCGTTAAAGGTGACGATCACATTAATCTTCGGATGCTTTTTCAGCATTTTCTTTGTTCGTTTTTTTGCATTTTCTGTATCGGAAAGCACATTGATCACGGCATCAATTCCGGCTCTTTCATCACGCAGAATGCTATCCCGGAATCCTTCTTCTCTTTTCTGTCCATTGTCCGAGTTTTTATCGTAATTCACAATGCCGATATGGATTTCTTCGTTTTCATCTTTCATGGCTGCTTCCGCTGCCTTACATCCAGCATCGTAATTATCGGTTCCGATCCGGCAGCTGACCGCATCGCTGTCCACGTCGCTGTCGATGACCACAACCTTGACCCCTTTGCCTGCCGCATCATTGATCGCATCGGCATTTGCCTCATAATCTACCGCAGAAAAAATAATGACTTCCGCTCCGTCTTCCACTGCCTTTGCAATCATCTGATTCTGTGTCTCATAATCTTCTTCGTTTTTCGGTCCCTCGAAAGTCAGATCCAGATTGCATGCCGTGGCAGCATTGCTCGCCCCTGCATATACCGATTTCCAGAATCCGGAAACGGTTGACTTTGCAATAAAAACAACTTTGTGCTTCTGATCGCTGCTGCTTTCACTTTCTTTTCCGCCAGGAACCGGACGGTGAAAAGCCGTCAGACAGAAGATCAGCACCAGACAGACCAGAAATGCCATCCACAGGATGCGGTTTCTCCACCTATTTGTCTTCATAGCTTCCCTCCGTTACTTTCGGCATCATAATCGTGACACAGGTGCCTTCATCCAGCTCACTCTTTATGGTCAGGCCGTATTCTTCCCCGAAATAGATCTTGATACGGTCATTTACATTCTTGATTCCGATTCCGGCACGGTCGCTTCGCTCCTTTTTCAGTACTTCCTCGCACTGTTCTTCTGTCATGCCAACTCCGTTGTCCTCCACCGTAAAGATGATCTTGTCTTCGCTCTGATGGATGCTGATCCTGATCATGCCCTCATCTACCATACGATCCATGCCGTGATAAATTGCATTCTCGATGATCGGCTGCAGTGTGATTTTATTACAGTAATAAGAAAGGCATGCCTCATCAACGTCAAATTGATACCGGAACTGATTTTTATAGCGGAAATTCTGAATATGCAGATAGCTCTGTGCATGCTGCAGCTCTTTCTCAATCGGGATCAGCTCATGTCCGCGGCTGATGCTGATGCGGAACAGCCTTGCCAAGGCATTGACCATCTCCACGGCATCTTCATTGCGTCCGGCTTCGCACATCCAGGCGATCGCATCCAGTGTATTATAGAGGAAATGTGGATTGATCTGTGCCTGAAGTGCCTTCAGTTCTGTTTTCCGAAGGCTGATTTCTTCCTGGCGGACTTCTTCCATCAGCTTCTGGATCCGTACTGCCATATGTTCAAACGAATCCGACAGGGCGGAAATCTCTTTGGTTCCCGTTACCGGATGATAGACAAACTCGGCACTGTTTCCCTCGAATTCTCCCATCGCACGCACCAGGCTTGTAACCGGTTTTGAGAACAGATCCGAGAAAACGCTGCCAAGGAACACCGTTCCGGCAAGTACGATCGCCAGGATCACGACCAGGCTGCTGACTACGCGTTCCACTTTGTTTGTGATCATTTCATCCACATAGCATACTCCCACGATATGCCAGTCGCAGTTCTGAAGGGAGTTGACGGTGTAAATCACATTAGACTTGATGTACGTCCCGTTCTCCATATTTTTCTGGTTTTCTTCTTTAAAGAAGCGTAAATGAGCTGCTGCTGCGGATGATAGACAATGTTTCCGGCATCATCGGCAATATAGCAGTAACCATGCTGCGATCCCGACATCATCAACATAATCGGCGATATTGTAAAAACTGATATCCACCGCTACCTGGATCGTATTCCCGTTTGCATCCTGCATGTTCTGGGAAATCGTTACCACCCACGGATAGTAGTCCACAAACAGGGATTCTACATGCGGTTTTGTGATATTTAAAATTCCTTCTTCCTGCGGCAGATCACGCACATAAGAAAGATTTTTGATATAATTTTCTTTTAATTTCTGACCATTTGTCCAGCATTTTAAGATCTTGCCGTTCATATCATAGGAAGTAACTGCAACAACATCGGATCTTATCTTCAGAAGATTGGAGAAAAAATTATTTGCTTCTTCCTCCTCTTTCTGAATGTTAGCACAGATCATCTGCATGATATCGCTCATGTCTTCGGTATAGTTGAAAACGGTATTTTTCACCTGTACAACGGCCTGCTCGCTCGTTGTGATCGCATTCTGCTCCATATCATTACGGTAAAGATTGACAAATATAAGCAGTGATACGACTGAAGTGATCATAACGATCACGCTCACCAGGATGACAAACAGACTCGACAGTGAAATCTGCTGAAACCGCTTCACCGCCTGTTTAATCCTGTCTGCCATCTTCATACGTTCTCCTGCAGCTGTTCGGTGAAACACCGGTATATTTTTTGAAGCAATAGCTGAAATAATGCTGGTCATTGTAACCGCATTTTTCCGATATCTCACGGACTTTCATGTTGGTGTCCATCAGAAGCTCTTTGGCTGTCTCGATACGCTTTTTCGTAAGCAGCTCTTTGAACGTCTCACCGGTATCCTTTTTCAAAAGTGCACTTAAGTAGTTCGGGCTGACGGAAATTTCGGTGCTGACCGAGACAAGGGACAGATCCGGATCGGCAAATTTCTCGTTGATGATGCGGATCGCACGGTTGCAGAGCATCACACTGCTCTTCTTTCGCTGGTCTGCGATCATCAGACGTGCCGTAGTGCAGATATCTACATAAAACTGCCTGGAATCTCCGATATTGCCGAACATTTTCATGCTGTACATCGGGAACTTCTGCTGCATCTGCTGAACCACTTCTTCTCCGGCAACCGAATAAAGTACCTGATAAACCGTCGAAACGATCAGCATCAGGATAAAATCCGTCTCAGACTGAGAGATCTTGTGCTGTACGACCTGGTCAAAAAAGTTCTGCAGATAGCCGCTGATCTCTTCCGGTCTGCCTTTTCGCAGCAGATTTTCGATATCTTCCACGGTCTGATGCACCATCACCTTGTCAAAGCTCTCTGTCCGTTCATCGTCTGATATAAAATGAATGTTTCCTTCTTCTTTTCCGTAATTTGCAGCCGCACTCATCGCCTCCAGATAGCACTCATGACATCTTTCCAGCTTTTCGACTACTCTGCTGACTCCGATCACGCTGTCCATCCCCATGATACGCTCCACACTCTGACAGATGTCATCTACCAGAATATGCAGATATTTATCAAAGCCACGCGGCGTTGCCAGAAGCAAAGATACTACGCGTCCCTGTAAATAGACGCTGCAGTACTTGGTGTACTTTTTGAGGATGGAATCGATCGCCTTGACGCTGCCTCTTGTCGTGCAGTTCTTTCCGTCTTTATCCAGGATTCTGGTGACCATCACCGCATAATTCAAGGCTTCCGGCTCTTCCCCGTCGAGCAGTCCGCAGGAAATTGCCTCTTTCATCAGAATCCTGTGCTCTTCTTCCGGAAGTTCCCCGCCAAAGCCATCCAGAAGCAACGGCGTCAGAAACTCTCTTTTCTCAATATGCTCCTGACGCATCCCCGGCTGGGAAAATACCTGAAACTTCTGATCGATCTTCTCTTTCATCTTCAGGAGCTCTTTTTCAAGTTCGGAAGATGAGATCGGTTTTAACAGATAGCTGATAATATTATATTGTATGGCCTGCTGTGCATAAGAAAAATCATCAAATCCACTCAGAAATGCGATCTGGGTAGCCGGCCTTATCTCCCGCACCTGGCGTGCAAGCTCGATGCCGCTGATAAATGGCATGCGTATATCCGTCAGAAGCAGATCCGGCTCCAGCTTTTCCGTCAGTTCCAAAGCTTCCGCACCGTTTTCCGCCTCTCCGATCACCTGAAAACCGACGCTTCCCCAGTCTACTTTCCGGATCAGGGAACGACGGATCTCTTGCTCGTCATCTGCAACAATCACTGTGTACATGGTGTTCTCCTTTACTAACTTTTCGGTATTCTCACAGTTACCTTTTTTCCTTCCATTATACCCAGAATTGCAGATTTGTCAAAAAAAGGAGGACTTTTCAGTCCTCCCACGGGCGAATGCGGTATTTTGCCCCTATGCGGTCACAGATTTCCTGACACTGCTTTTCTTCTTCGTGTGTGATGGTCGTCTCTACGGTCGTCATCACAACATTTGGAATGTATTTTGTACATTCTTTTGTGAAATCGATCATGGCATCAAATGACTTTTCTCCGAATTTGCTGCGTACCAGCCTGTGGTACTCATCTGCATTCGGGGTATTCAGGCTGACAGAAACCGTATCCACAAGACCTTTCAGTTCCGGAACGATGTCTCTTTCATTGACCAGACTGCCAAGTCCGTTTGTGTTGATACGGATCGGCATATTGTACTTTTCTTTGATCAGCTTTGCACTCTGTTTCAGCACATCGAGTGCCTCGGTCGGTTCGCCGAATCCGCAAAATACCACTTCTTTATATTTTGAAAAATCTACGGCTTTCATGGCTTCCTGCACTTCTTCAAAAGATGGTGCATGCTCCAGCCACAAAACATGGGAATTTTCCATGTGATCTCTGGTCTGACGCAGGCAGAAGGTACAGGCACATGGACATTTATTGGTGAGATTTACATAGATATTATCGTGTACTTCATAGAAAATCGTCATTTCTTTTTTCATAATGCAGCATTCCTTTCAGTCTGTTTTTAATTTTCCTAAAACTTCTTCAAAACATACGCCGTCTGTCAGCGGAATATCCAGTTCCTGTGAGCGGATAATACATTTTTTGATAAAATCGGAAGCTTTCTTCACGGATTTATAGAACGGCACTCCGTTGACGGCATCGGCTGCGATGATGGATGCAAAGATATCGCCGGTTCCGGAACGCTGTGTTCCTTCTTTGTGGGTACGCAGCACTTTCGGCTGCTGCCCTTCTTCGTAACAGAAGTTTGCAATAAATCCGCCCTGGACGATACCGGTGATGGCGATTTTTTTCGGTCCCATCTTGTGGATCTTTTCTGCCATTTCCTGGATTTCTTCGATCTTCCATTTTTCTTTGTACGGTGTATCGGTAAGCACGCAGGCTTCTGTGACATTCGGTGTGAGAATGTCGGCAAACTCGACCAGTTTTTTCATTTCACCGCACATTTCTTCTGTGTAGGTCGGATATGGTTTTCCATAATCGCCCATTACCGGATCAACGATGATCTGTGTTTCTTCTGTTTTAAACTCTTTAAAAAACTTTTTTACAATCTCGATCTGTTCTTTGGAACCTAAAAATCCGGAACAGATCCCGTTAAAATGAAGATCCAGTTTTTTCCATTCCTGCATATAAGGAACCATGCGGGAAGTATAGTCTTCGAAAAAGTAGCTTGGAAAACCCGTGTGGTTGGAAAAAATGGAGGTCGGCAGCGGACAGCACTGCACCTTCATAACAGAGAGAATTGGCAGTGCTACTGCTATCGAGCATCTTCCAAATCCTGAGAAATCATTGATCACTGCAATTTTTTTCTGATTGTTGTGAGACATATTTCACCTTTCCTACGCAAGTCGTTTGATAAATACCGGAATTTTAGCTTTTTCAAATGCAAATCCGATCACATAGAACAGCAACAGTCCGATCACACCTTCTGTGGTCAGTCCCGGGATCTGGGCAAAACCTGCTGCCATGCCGCCGTAAAGGAAGCATCCTGCAAACGTATAGCCTGCAATCATGATCACGATACCTGCCGCTGCTCCGAGAAATGTACGGAGACGCATCATACGGATCTCTTCGCCTTCGCGATAAGCGATCATAGCGATCACAAGTCCCATGATCCCTTTGATGATCAGTGTCGGAATGATCCACTGTGTATAGCCGCTGAGCAGATCTGCCAGACAGGAGCCAATGCCGCCTGCCAGCATTCCGGTCATATTTCCAAAATAAACACTAACCAGCAGAATGCAGCAGTTCCCAAGATGCATGTAACCAAGCGGGATCGGGATCTGGATCACCATGGTCGATACACAGACAAGTGCGATCGCCAGAGCATTGATTGCCAGTTTCTTTGCTGTCCAGTTTGTACTTTTCTTTTCGTTCATACTTTTCTCCTTCATGACGCACTTGCTGCGTCAATAATGGCAGATTTGGAAGTCAACTTCCAAACTTTCACCTTCCTGTTTTTTCTTGCTGTTCAGTATAAGCTTTTTTTGTCATTTAAAAAACAGACAATATTCAGCATTTTTACAGGGTCAGTTTTAAGCATATGCTTTGATAAAGCGGAAAAGAAACTTCTTTTTGCGGCTCATGCCCTTCAAAGCCATACGGCAGGTGTAACGATAAAGTCCCCTCAGCTGCATGGTTTCCTCTTTTGTCACCGGATCACCCGCAAAGTTTGCCCGCATCACAATGTCCATCGCCTGATCAAGTTCTTCTTTGTTCAGCCACTGGAACTGTTCACAGACCTTCGCCGTAAATCCGTCTTTCATGCAGTCCAGTCCCTGCGGCATTCCGGCAAAAACGAGCACTTCATAGAAATCCCTGAAAATCTCCTGTGCATTTTCGCCGCTGCGTCCGCGAAGTCGGATCGTCCGCCTTGCAAACAGGATCAGCCCTGCAAAGATCAGAGACAGAAGAACGGCTGCGATCGATACGATCCCTGTCTGTGTGCCCGAAAGACTTCCATTCATGCCATTTGCACCATATCCGTTTTTGCTGTCAGAATCGTTGCTCTGGTCTGCATTTTGTTTCCTCGTATCCGGAGTCTGCTCGTTATTTTTATCGTTGTTCTGCGTTCCATCTTCTGTATCCATGCTCTCTGTCTGCTGTTTTTCCTGCGGACTTTCGCCATAGTAGGATAAATCTGCACCGGAATCATAGGACGGCGTTGTCTCAAATGGAATCCAGCCATAGTAGTCCGTATAAATTTCTGCCCAGGCATGTGACCTGCTGTCTTCTACATTTGCGAGCCATCCGGCTCCATCCTGCCAGTCAAAATCAGCTGCCGGAATGGCAAATCCGGTCGCATAACGTGCCGGGATGCCGTACATCCGCATCAGAAGCACAGCTGCCGTCGCAAAATGCACGCAGTACCCTTCGTGTTTTTCAAACAGGAAATATTCTGCAAAATTCTGATTTTTCGGAAAACGTCCGACCTGTGGATTATAAACAGCACTCTCATCGAGAAACGTCCGCACGATATTGCAGATTTCCTCGATATCCGCCCCTGGATTGTCCGCCACAAACTGCTGCATCCGCTCTGTTCCCTTTGTCGGATAATTCAGATAATGCTGATACACATAGTCGCGGTAATCGTCCGTCAGGCTGTCAGCCGGTTCAGTGAAAAGATATGCAATTCTCTCGATTGGATAATAACGATATTCCTTTTCTGTGCCGTCATCAGACATACCCTGGGAAAAATAAGGAGCGTAGGGATGACTGGCATCGCTTTTCCCCTGTGGAAAGCCAACTGTCAGACGGACTGCCCCATCATATCCCTGTGTATTCGACCAGGCTGCCGCTCTCTGGCAGAAAATTTCTGCTTTCTCTTCCGGATCGTCGTTTGCTTTCCACCTGGTATTCGAGTATTTCGTACCGGTGTATACTTTCAGATAGAGGCTGCCCTGCGGCTGCTGATCTTGGCTGACTGAAAAAAGCACTTCGCCTGTATTCAGGAAAAAATCAGCATCGTTGATCGTACCTTCGCTCACGCCGCCGGATGCTATTTGTGGCATCTGGCTCTGAAGCGGAGCCGTCCATTTCTCGATCTCTTTTATAAAGGACGTCTGCTGGATCCTGGCTCTCGTCTGTTCTTTTCCCTCAAAAAGCGGCTCCAGAAGGGATTTTCCGGCTGAAAATCCGATCAGGAGCAACAGCAGCGATAGAATCCCCAGAAAGAAAGCACTGCCATTTCGCTGCCTGTCGTGTTCTTCTGCGGAGGATGCGATCAGTCCCAGTGCACACAGCAGCATGCAGAATGTCCCCATGCCATCCGGAACCTGTCCGAAAACAAATGCCGCACAGAATGGAAGCACCAGAAGTAAGACCGCCAGATATTTGCCGATTTCTGTGCTCAGACAGATAAAAAACAGATCATACAACAAAAAAACGACCACGATTAGGGCACAGGTGATCTCATATTCACTACCGATCCCCTGATAAACACCCCCAGGCACTGTCATTCCGGACTGGAAAACCCTGCTGATCTCCGAGAATCCTTCCAGGATCACGGAAAAACGCATCCACACAAGAATGGCCGTGACCGCCAGTGTGAGCAAAAGCAGCAGAAACTGCCTTTTTTTCATCAGATAGAGTATGCCCATCCAGATCCCGGCTGCCAGCAGCACACCATACAGCAGATCCGCATCATACACAACGTTTATGATTCCAAGAGCCGTCTTCATCCATCCGAAAACACCAAGGATCATATAGCAGACCGGAACGATCGCAAGAAATCCGGATGTTACCGTTCTCTTTTCTTTTTCGGAGATACTTGCCTGCAAAGAGAGGCCTGTATCTTTTTTTCTTTTTTTCATATCTTACACTTCCAATACAAAGCCTGAGAGGCTCTCTTTCAACTCCTCTTCTCCAAATGTTACGGTATCTTCTTCGTCTCTTTGCAGATTTCCTTCTTTGTCCAGAATCAGAACAGTGCTGTAAGTTCCTTCCGGATAGGAGGAAAAATAAGCTGCTTTCACATCATATTCCTGCTTATAAAAGGATGTTCGCATCAGAAGATCCAGCATTTCGTAGAGATCCTGTTCTTTTTTCACTGCATGACGCCGGATCTGTCCTTCTTTTTCATCGTACCACGCCACAAAATGGAGCAATAGCCCGACCTGACTGTTCAGTGTTCTGATCCATCTCCCGGTCGGAATTCGCGGATCTGAAAAATCTCGGACGGATCGTCCCCGCTTCGCTCCTTCTCATATTCATCGCCTTCCACCGGAAAATTTCTGGTTTTCATGGAAACCTCCACCGGAAACGTGTGGATATCAGGCAATACATTAACATTTATCTGAGACCGTACTCTGACCTTTCTTGCAAAAAGATGCAGATAATCACTCACCTGCACTTTTTTGAGTGAAAAGACCATTTTGCCGCAGTAATCTGCTTTTGCACTGATTGTTATCGTTTTTTCCGCTTTTGCCGCCACACTCTCATTCACGATCCTTTTTTCACTGCATCCGCCGCTGCGGTTCTCACATTCCAGAATGGTATATACAGTAGATACCGGCAGCACTCCGCTGTTTTTTATATGAAGCTCCATCTCAAACGTCTGTTTCTTTGCAGATACCGGCACTTTCATATCCAGCCATACACGGATATGCAGCTTAAGATACCAGGACATCAGAAACATAACTGCTGCCAGAAGCAATTCAAATGCCAGCATCGCAAGCATCCAGGTGCTATCATACATGATCTCCAGATATATCGTGATAAGAACCAATATCATATACCATACTTTTCTTATCATACCATACCTCCGCTAATTCTTTTTCGGTGATGGTTTTGCCACGCCGGCGAAAATCTCTTCCAGAACTCCTTCTGCTGTCACATGGTTGGCTCTTGCCTTGGAGTTTAAACGGATTCGGTGATGGTTGACTGCCAGAAATACCTTCTCCACATCGTTTGGCACGACATAATTTCTTCCCGCCAGATAAGCAGCCGCCTTGATCATCCCCGCCAGAGCGATCGTTCCTCGTGGGCTTACACCAAGCTCCAGCATCGGATGCTGTCTGGTCTTTGCGATCAGCTCTGCAATATAATTGTAGATCACATCATGGATAAAGATTTTGTCGACTTCTTCCTGCATTGTCAGCAGATCGTTCATCTGGATCACCGGTGAAATGCGATCTACCGGACTGCCGCTTCTGTGGTCTTTTAAAATGGCAATTTCGTTTCGGATATCCGGGTAGCCCATGGAAATACAGATCATAAAGCGGTCCAGCTGGGATTCCGGCAGCATCTGTGTTCCTGATGAGCCGATCGGGTTCTGTGTCGCCATGACGATGAACGGCTTCGGCACTTCTCTTGTAATGCCATCCACCGTCACATTTCCTTCTTCCATCACTTCCAGCAGTGCGGACTGTGTTTTCGGGGATGTACGGTTGATCTCGTCTGCCAGAAGCAGGTTGCACATCACCGCCCCCGGCTGGTACTCGAATTTGCCGGTGTCCTTGCGGTAAATGGAAAATCCTGTGATATCTGCCGGCAGCACATCCGGTGTGAACTGCACACGGTTCTGGCTCATGGCACATGCCCTTGAAAATGCCAGTGCCATCGTGGTCTTTCCCACACCCGGGATATCCTCGATCAGAATGTGTCCCCTCGCAAGAATGGCCATCATCACCATTTCCACGCAGGAATCTTTTCCAATGACTGCTTTTTTGACTTCGTCAATTACATTTAATGCATTTACCAGATACATAGTTTCCTCCTGAAAAATGCCACAGAACCCTCTCTTCTCTATGAGATTGTCCTGCGGCATTTTTGTCACATTATACTGAAATTTCAATATTTCTTCCGGTTTTCTGATATTTATAATACCGCACGCCTGCCGCATTCATCATACGTTTGGATGCACGCACGCTCGGCGTACCATCGTATTTATCGCAGTCGTATACTACGGTTCGGATCCCGCACTGAATGATCGCTTTGGCACACTCGTTGCACGGAAAGAGCGAAACATAAAGCTTTGCTCCCTCCAGGCTGCCTCCCCGGTAATTGAGGATTGCATTGAGTTCGCTGTGCGTTGTATAAAAATACTTGGTATCGTACGGATCTCCTTCTCTTCTCCACGGGAATTCATCATCAGAACATCCCTTTGGAAATCCATTATATCCAATGGACAGGATTTTATTATCCTCGCTCACAATACAGCAGCCAACCTGTGTATTTGGATCTTTGGATCTGAGTGCCGCAAGATGTGCAACCCCCATAAAATACTCGTCCCAGGAAATATAGTCGGTTCTTTTGTCCATACTTTCCTCCAAATGACGTTCTCCGTCAGACTCAGGCAACGTCTATTTTGTGCCGAAGATACGGTCTCCTGCATCGCCAAGTCCCGGTACGATATAGCCGTGGGAATTGAGCTGTTCATCCAATGCACCGATGTACATATCCACATCCGGATGACATTCCTGCATCTTCTTTACACCTTCCGGTGCTGCGATGATGCACATGAAATGGATGTGCTTTACGCCTTTGTCTTTGAGCATCTGGATCGCCGCGGTTGCAGATCCGCCGGTAGCCAGCATCGGGTCTACGACAAAAACTTCACGCTCTTCAGAATCTGCCGGCAGTTTGCAGTAATATTCCACCGGCTCCAGTGTTTTGGGATCACGGTACAGACCGATATGACCGATCTTTGCGGACGGAATGATGGAAAGCATACCGTCAACCATGCCAAGACCTGCTCTCAAGATCGGCACAACAGCCAGTTTTTTACCCCGTAATTCTTTTACGGTTGCCGTGCAGATCGGTGTTTCGATCTCTACGTCCGTCAGTTTCAGTTCTCTGGTTGCCTCATAGCACATCAGCATTGCGATCTCACTGATGATCGTACGGAAATCTTTGCTGCAGGTGTCTTTTCTTCTGATCACCCCGATTTTATGCTGGATCAGCGGATGATCCATAACTTTTACTTTTGACATAACGTTCTCCTCATTCTTACTTCCTGTCTTTTCTCTTATTTGTCTTCGATCATTTCGATACGTCTGATGTGACGCTCATCCCCGGAAAATGGGGTATCAAGGAACGTATCTACGATCTTCAGGGCAAGTCCCGGACCTACCACGCGGCCGCCCATTGCCAGAATGTTGGCATCGTTGTGCAGTCTCGTTGCCTCTGCACAGAAGCAGTCGGTGCAAAGTGCAGCACGGATGCCTTTTACCTTGTTGGCTGCGATGGAAATACCGATTCCGGTTCCGCAGATCAGGATTCCTTTCTCAAATTCTCCTCTTGCAACAGCCTCTGCCACTTTTTTGCCGTAGATCGGGTAATCTACCGACTCTGTGCTGCTGCAGCCGAAATCGTGGTATGCAATTCCTCTGTTTTCCAGATGCTTCTTTACTTCCTGCATCAGTTCGTAACCGCCGTGGTCACATCCAAGTGCTAACATAGTAGTTCCTCCTCATTCAATACAACAACCAGGCTGCTGATCATGCAGTCAAGCAGCTCATAGCAGGCTCCGTAGTCCGCAAGACTCCCGCCCACCGGTTCTGTAACATCAGTTTCTTCTTTTATATATTCGGAAAGCTGCCAGGTGTTCTGAACATTCTCATGCTCCTGGAAAATCCTCTGTTTGAGAGCGTCTTCCATCACAAGGATCAGCGTCCGCTCATCAAAATCTTCCTGTTCCAGCATCTTCGCCGTATGATCTTTCATGGTCAGCCCGTGGCTTGCCAGAATTGCTTCTGCTTTCTGATTGACCGGCTCCGGAAAGAGCACGACAAGTCCTCTGGACTCCACCTCCAGCTCTGAGAGCAGAAATTTGCTTTTCAGAATCGCTTCCGCCATCGGTCCTCTGCAGGTATCGCTGTTGCTGACAAAGATCAGTCTGTCGTATTTCTTCATAGGCTATACCTCCATCACCTGATGGCCTGCTGCTTTCATCAGACGGTTCATGATCGCCTGCCCCATCTGCGGTGTCTCAAAACTCTCTGAATAGATGCGATCCACCTGAAGCGTGTCAAAATCTCTTAATATGCCAAACAGATGGCGTGAAATGCTAAGCTCATCGCTGCGGCTGCCGATCGTGCGGACAATTCCGCCCAGGTAGTCTGCTGCTGTCTCCGTTGAAGCGATCACGCCGATCTTCTCGCCTGCCGCTTCTCCTTCTTTTAACAGTTCGTTGATCTTTGCCGTAACCTTTTCCTGCTCTCCCTCAACGATCGTCAGGCTTGCCTTCGGTGCATAGTGACGGTACTTCATGCCCGGTGCCTTTGGTTTGATGCCGCTGTCATCCGAGAGGATCGCACGGTCGATCTCCGTCTTTCCGATCACTTCTTCTAACATCTGCTGATTGATATAGCCCGGACGCAGGATCGTCGGAACGCCCTCGCTCAAATCTACGATCGTAGACTCCAGCCCGATCCCTACCGGACCTCCGTCAAGGATCATCTCGATCCTGCCGTCCAGATCCTCCTGCACATGTGCCGCACAGGTCGGACTTGGCCTTCCGGAAGTGTTGGCACTCGGTGCTGCGATATAACCGCCCGCTGCCCGTATCAGTGCCAGTGCCACCGGATGATCCGGCATACGCACTGCGACCGTATTCAATCCGCCTGTCGTCCCCATCGGAACCAGATCCGTCTTTTGAAAAATCATCGTAAGCGGTCCCGGCCAGAAGGCATCCGCCAGCATTTTTGCTTCTTCTGGAATTTCTGCCGCAATTTTGTTTAATGCTTCAAATTCTGCAATATGTACGATAAGAGGATTGTCGGAAGGTCTTCCCTTCGCAGCGTAAATTTTCTCCGCCGCCTGTTCATCCAGTGCATTGCCGCCAAGTCCGTATACCGTCTCCGTCGGAAACGCCACAAGACCGCCGTCTTTTAAGATGCTGCCGGCTTCTGTAATGATCTCCTGATCGATCCCTTCTTTTATGTTCGCTGTGATTGTCTTCATAATCCTGCTTCCGTCCTTTTTCTTCTAAAAACCTTCTCTGCGTCTCTGTTTGCGGAGTGCATAGCGTTTCTGTCCTGCTTCCCACTCTGCCTTTTCACTCTCGCTCTCAACGATCAGTCCCGGGACTTCCACTGCATGTCCCTCCTCGTCGATCGCCACCATCACCACATAGGCACGGTTGATCACGCGACGCATTCCTTCAAGATCCTCGACATAAGTATCGACACGTACCTCCATCGAAGTGCGTCCCACATAAGTGATACGTCCGATCAGAACGATCGTATCATTTAAATAAGCTCCGGCTTTGAAGTTGAGGTTGTCAATGCTGGCCGTCGTGATCCGTCCTCCCGCATGCCGCATGGAAACGATCCCTGCCAGTTCATCGATCCACTGCATCAGCTGTCCGCCGAAAAGCCTTCCATATCCATTGATATGGCGGTGCATCAGAAGATACGTCTGCTCTGTCATAGAATCCTGAACTCTTTTTTTCTTATCCAAAATGATCACCCCGGATTATTCGTCGTCTCTGAAGATCACGCCGTCTTTGCCAAGGGTACGGAAATCCATATCGATCATGCGATCAAACAGGTCATCCTCATCGTCTTCGTCATCATCATCATCAAAATCGTCGTCATCAAAGTCTCTGTCCTGATATTCATAGGCACTTAAATCTGCCTTGCCGTTAGCATACAGCTCACGGATCGCTTTTTCTGCTGATTTTGCATCGATGGCAACTGCGATGTCTTCCTCCGGGCCACAGATCTCCATGAGTTCTTCGTCTTCAATATAGGCAGCTTTGGTCACTTCCATAACTGCCAGAAATCCTTCTTCATCTTTATATAATACCTGCATATCTGTTCCTCCTGTCTCGTTGGTATCATTACGTTACGCTTTTTTTATTATAACACAAGAAAGCCCTGTGCAAAACCCTATTTTTTGTGAAATAAAAAGGAAGCCAGACTTGTTACAAGTCTGGCATTAGGAAAGAGAAAAAATGAAATATATGTAAAAAAGGAATGAACCTTTGTACAAGTACTATCATAACGGCATTCTGTGAATAAAGTGTGTTCGAACGGTGAAAGTATTGTTATGAAATTCTAAATCATTTCCAAACATTCTAAACAAAACAGCAGGAAAGTGTGTACATTCTTGTGAAGAATTGTTGACGAACCCTGTTTCCTTGTTTATAATGAACTCCGGTTATTGTTACGCCCGCAGGGCGTTTTTGGTACAAAATACTGAATTAGGAGGACACCATGAACAAGTCAGAGCTTATGAAAACTGCAAATGAAATCCGCAAAGGTGCGATCACCGGCGTTTATTCTGCAAAATCCGGTCATCCGGGCGGTTCTTTATCCGCAGCAGACATTTACAGTTATCTTTTTTTTGAAGAATTAAATATAGATCCGAAAAATCCGAAAAAACCGGATCGCGATCGTTTCGTCCTTTCCAAAGGACATGCTGCACCTGGTTATTACGCAGCTCTTGCAAACCGTGGATATTTCCCGGTGGAAGATTTAAAGACACTGCGTCACATTGGTTCTTATCTTCAGGGTCATCCGGATATGAAACATATCCCTGGTGTTGATATGTCAACCGGTTCTCTTGGACAGGGTGTTTCCGCTGCCGTTGGTATGGCAATCTCTGCCAAACTCTCCGGCGATGATTACCGTGTATATACACTGCTTGGTGACGGCGAGATCCAGGAAGGACAGGTATGGGAGGCAGCCATGCTTGCAGCCCACAGAAAACTGGACAACCTGGTTGTGATCGTAGACAACAACGGTCTGCAGATTGACGGTAAGATCGACGATGTAAACTCTCCTTACCCGATCGACAAAAAATTCGAAGCGTTCCGTTTCCATGTGATCAACGTAGACGGGCACGACTTTGATGCACTGAAACAGGCTTTTGATGAGGCTCGCACCGTAAAAGGACAGCCGACTGCCATCATCGCAAAGACCATCAAAGGAAAAGGAGTCTCCTTCATGGAAGATCAGGCTTCCTGGCATGGTGTTGCTCCAAACGATGAACAGTACAAACTCGCTATGGAAGAACTTGAGAAAGCAGGTGAAGCATTATGTCAGAAGTAAAGAAAATCGCTACAAGAGAGAGCTACGGAAATGCTCTTGTTGAAATCGGAAAAGAACATGAAGATCTGGTTGTACTGGATGCCGACCTTGCCGGAGCTACCAAAACCGCTATTTTCCAGAAAGTATTCCCGGAAAGACACATCGACTGCGGTATCGCAGAGGGCAATATGATGGGCGTTGCAGCTGGTCTTGCCACCACCGGAAAAGTTCCGTTTGCAAGCTCTTTTGCCATGTTCGCAGCAGGCCGTGCTTTTGAACAGATCCGCAACTCCATCGGTTATCCGCACCTGAATGTTAAGATCGGTGCTACACATGCCGGAATCTCTGTCGGAGAAGACGGTGCTACACATCAGTGTAACGAAGATATCGCTCTGATGCGTATGATCCCGGGCATGGTGATCATCAACCCTGCCGATGATGTGGAAGCAAGAGCTGCCGTAAAAGCTGCTTATGAATATGTCGGACCGGTTTACATGCGTTTCGGACGTCTGGCAATTCCGGTATTCAATGATGAGAGTACCTATAAATTTGAACTCGGCAAAGGTGTTGTCCTTCGTGAAGGCAGCGATGTTGCGATCTTTGCAACCGGTCTGGAAGTTTATGAAAGCATGCAGGCCGCAGAAATGCTCGCAGCAGACGGCATCAACGCCAAAGTCATCAACATCCACACGATCAAACCGCTCGATGAAGAACTGGTAGTCGCTTCCGCAAAAGAATGCAAAAAAGTGGTTACCGTTGAAGAACACTCCATCATCGGCGGACTCGGCAGTGCGGTATGCGACACACTCTGTGCAAACTATCCGACTCCGGTATTGAAAATCGGTGTCAACGATGTATACGGCGAGTCCGGTCCTGCAGTACAGCTGGTGAAAAAATACGGTCTGGATGCAGAGAGCATCTACAAGAAAGTAAAAGCTTTTCTTGCGTAAACTCTTTAAACAAAAGGAAGAAAACAAAAACGACTTTCCGCTATGGTTTTTCCATTCGGAAAGTCGTTTTTATTTTTCTGTTTTTCGGTCTGTCTGTGTAAAATACTTTTTATTTTAGATAGTTCGGATAGAAAGAATCTGCAGATACATCGGATAGTAGCCAAGTCCGTAAACGCCCCTTGCCCAACCGTCAAACTGTGCCTCCGGATCATAGTAAAGTCCGTTGATCTTGACCAGAGAATGTCTGGTAAACCCATCCGGTGCACCATCTACGCCGCCCGGGACACGGCCGGCAATGACCTGTGGCTGATAGCCGATTGCTTTGGCGAGCATGGCAAATCCACATGCGAAATTGTAGCAGTTTCCGGCTCTCTTTTCGTACATTTCCAAGGCATAGTCGTATTCCCATCCGTCATACACAGAGAATCCTCTCCAGGTACGGTAACTGAAATTCGCACGGCTTGTCATATACTGAAAAGCTGCGTAAAGCTTCTGGCTCTTACTCATTTTAGAAGTTGTAATCTTAGCAAGAATCTGCTTGGCTTTCTCCAGGGCTTTCTGTTCCTTCAGCTCCGTCTTGCTCCGTTTTACATAGCCACTTTTTCCGATCTTGACACCGTCTACTTTTTTATTGACCTGCATTCTTCCGCTCTTCTTGGAAAAATATGCTTTTTTGCTGCCGAAAATCTGCCAGCCGGTCTGCATTCTTCCCTTCTTATCAAACGAATACCTGAATTTTCCGATCTGCTTTACTTTATTCTTTACTTTTTTGCCCTTCTGATTGTAGTAATAGCGATATCTGCCTTTGTTTACCCACTGATTTATTTTTGGTGCCGCATTTGCACTTACCGGCATAAATACTGCCAGTGTCAGCACCAGAAGCAGCATCTTTATAAAACCTGCTTTTCTTCTTTCGCTTTTCATCTTTATCTTTCCTTTCCTGATCATGCTCTGTGCTTTCCGTCAGACACTTTAGTACTCTTCGATCGCCGTACTTCCGTCAGAATACGTGATCTCGTAGTAACCATGACCGCTTCCGTCGCAGTCATCATAAGCCTGACGGCTCACTTCCGTCTTGCCGCCTGCCGTGCTGCCTGCGGACTGTGAAGCCTGCTGAGCTGCCTGTTCTGCCGCCTGCTGGGCTGCTGCTTCTGCTGCCTGCTGAGCTGCCGCAGCATCTTCTGCATCCTGTTTTGCTTTGGCAGCTGCTTCTGCCTCTTCTTTTGAATCAGTGATATATTTCTTAACTACATAACCTTCTTTGTCATCAACTTTGACCTGATACCAGTCGCCTTCTTCTCCGAGAACGGTAATTTCTTTTCCGGTTGCCAGAACGGTCACTGCTTTTGCATCCTTGTCTGCTGCTTCACGCATATACACATCGCCGGATACATACATGGTCTTTTCTTTTGCTTCTGTCTCGGCTGCTTTTTCTGCTTTGGCTGTTTCGCTTTCCGTCTCAGTGGCTTTTTCCGTCTCGGATGCCGTCTCTGTCTGTGTTTCGCTCTGTGTCTGCGTCTCTGTCTGTGTTTCTTTTGCTGTTTCCTGTGTGCTGCCATTTCCACATCCTGTCATCATAGCCATTGACAGAGATGCTACGCAAAGTGCTGCCATCCATTTTCTTCTCATTGTGTTTCTCCTTTTCTTCTGTTTTACATCTGTTCAAGAATGTCTCGGGCATTCTTACTTTCCGCCTGCAAAAGCGGGACTCATCTCACATTTACCTTTTATAAACTCTGTGTTCCGACCAAGATCCAGGTTCCGTCTTTTTCGACCAGAACCTCGATCTGTTCCTGATCCTGCATCCAGCTATCTGCTGCAAAATAAGCAAGGAATCCATAATCTGAGCTGCTTCCGTCTTCCTGCCCAAGTGTCAGCGGAAATGCTTCAAAGGTATCGCCCCCATTTCTGCGAATCGCGATCCTGGAATCCGTATCCAGAATTGCCTCATCCACAAGACCGCTGACTTTAACCAGATCTCCCTGCACTTCTGCGGTGACTGTGCCCCGTGCATTTTCTTCCATTTCCGGCTCCATAACTGCTCCGACCGTCAGCTGCGGTGCCTCCATCTGCGGCGGATTTTCTGCCATTTCCGGCAGAAATCGCTCTGCACGCTCCACGATCACAGTATCGGCCTGATGCTCCGAAAGATCGGTCATCTGATAAGGGATACCTCTGGAAAAGTAGGCGTTTGCATAACTGTTTGCAAAAAACGGAAGGATCGCATTTCCAAAGGAATCGCGGTACATCACCAGACTTCCCGTGCTGCCTGGATTTACCGTTGTGATCTTCGGATCAAAATTGCTCTCCACTTCCCCGACATAGGCAAAGACATCTGCCTTGTCGTAATAAATCTCTTTTTCTTCGGTCAGTGCCAGCGGGTAGAGCATCTCATCGAGATCCCCGGTAAAGTCCACGCACTCTTCATAGCTTTCCTGCGTATAATCCGTATGCTCTTTGTCAAGAGCTGTCATCAGTGCATCCCCTGCCAGTGCCGCACCTTTGTTGTTCCAGTGCGAGTCGCGTTCGTGATAAAGCACTTCATCCGAACTTTCCAAGATTTCTTTCAGATTGACATAATTCACATTTTCTTTTTCCAGATACGCTTCGATCCGGTCCATGTTTTTATCTTCTGAAACGATCATGCTGTCGTAGTACGGCATATTTTCACCGTACAGCGTATTTTTATTCGGAGCGATCGTAAAAAGGAATTTCGCTCCGCTTTTTTCTGTATAATCCTGCATCATACTGAGCGTATGTGCTACATTGAAAAGTGCCCGTTCGCTCATCGGCTCTGTGCCAAGGTAATCGCTTAAGGAATCTTTATAATACAGCCAGCCGTTCTTGCCCTGGATCACGCCGTCGGCTGTGGATACACCAAATATTTTTCCATTTATCAGTGCATTTGCCGTGACAAGCTGCTGACGGAATCCAAAGTGATCCTGGAAATATTCTCCTGCCTCGGAGAGGAAATCGGTATTCCATCCTTCTTCCGTGCGAAGCTGCGGCCAGACGGCAAGTTTGCGGTTCTCCGTGGCACTGCCCTGGGTCTGCGGAAGCAGCATACCGACACTTGGGATCAGACACAGAACAAAGAAAAATCCGACATAGATCATGTTTCCTTTTTTCTTCATAAGTTCCTCCTAAAATCTGAAATAAATGAACGGATTGTACGTGCCGCCCGCAAGACTTAACATGCATAAAACAAGTCCGACGATACTGCATACAAAAGCCATATTGTTATAGAATGCCTGATATCTGCCATTGCTTTTCCACTTTTCAAAAACCGGAAAGGAGGCAATGCATGCCACTATAAAGGTTACAAGATAAAGTGGTGTGAGCTGCTGCAGTGCCAGGCTTGTCGATGCCGCTCCCGTTGAAAATCCGGTAAACATGGCTTTTACCCACTGCACGCCCTGTGTCATCGTATCTGCCCGGAAAAAGACAAAACCGATGCAAACGACAAGTAACGTATAAATACGCATCACTGCGGTTTTGATCTTTCCTCCTTCTTTTCGGAAAAACGGCACAAATTCTTCCAGCATCAGGAAACATCCATGATAAATGCCCCAGAACAGGAAGGTTACGTTGGCTCCATGCCAGATACCGGTACATAAAAATACGATAAATTTATTGATGCAGGTACGCACTTTGCCTTTTCGGTTGCCGCCAAGCGGAATATAGAGATATTCCAGAAACCAGCTGGACAGGGAAATATGCCATCTTCTCCAGAATTCCCGGATGCTGGTCGAACTGTAAGGATAGTTGAAATTCTCCTTGAAATGAAATCCGAACATCCATCCAAGTCCGATCGCCATATCGCTGTAGCCGCTGAAATCAAAATAAATCTGGAATAAATAGGAAAGTGCTCCCACCCATGCAGTCGCTGCCCCGAGCGTCCCGGCCGCTGCTCCGAAAAGTGCATCTGCTGTCATGCCCATCACATTTGAGATCAGGACTTTTTTTGACAGACCAGCAATAAAACGGCGGATACCTCTTGCTACGCCATCGGCACTCTGCGTCCGGTGTTCGATTTCCTGCTCAACATCGTGATATTTGACGATCGGACCGGCGATCAGCTGTGGGAAAAAGGATATGTACAAAAGCACTTTTCCAAAATTTTTCTGAGCTTTGTTTGCCCCACGGTACACATCGATCACGTAGGACATCGCCTGAAACGTGAAAAAGGAAATACCGATCGGCAGACGGATGTCCGGAACCGGAAATCCCGTCCCGAACATCGTATTCACGCTCTCCGTAAGAAAGCCTGCATATTTAAAGATCACCAGAAGTGCGAGATTCAGGATCACCGCCACACTGACGATCCATTTCTTCTGATCTTGAAACCGTTCGATCCAAAGTGCAAATAAATAATTACACAGTGCAGATGCGATCATCAGCACTACATAGACCGGTTCCCCGTATGCATAAAACACCAGACTTGCCAGCAAAAGCATGGCGTTTTTCGCACGGATCCCCGGAAGAATCGTATGTCCTAAAAATACAATCGGCAAAAAGATACATAAAAATACAAGGGAACTGAATACCATTTTCTACCTCCGCCGGATCATTCAAAGCCCTGAATGATCTCTTTGCCGTTCTCTTTGTAGGTATACACGATAAATCCCTGATATTTTAAGATGCCGTCCATGCCGGCTCCCATACAGCTGTCAAAATATTCTGCCTTTTTCGGCTCGCCGATCAGTGCTTTCAGCCCTGCAAAATCGGAATTCTGCCTGTAAGCTGACAGTTTTTTGCTCTTCTTCTGATTCAGTCTGCCTTTTTTGTCGAAACAGTAAAGACGATTCTTCACTGCCGCAGTCCCGGTCAGGGCAGCTCCCTTTTTATTGAAATAATATTTCTGCTTTTTGCCCTTTACTTTCACTGTAACCCATTTGTTCTTTACTTTTTTCCCTTTTGCATTATAGTAATAATACTTGTTTTTCACTTTTACAAGTCCCTGTTTTACCGTGGCTGCTTCTGCCGTCTGCATGGAAACTGCTGCCGGTGAAATGCTGCTTACGGTAACGCCAAGTCCCAGAACTGCTGCTGCGATCAGTGTTTTGATTTTCTTCATTTGCTCTTCCTTTTCTTAAAAATTTACTTTGATCGTTTTTGATTTTTTGAACGTTGATTTCATGGAGGAAACCGTCTTCATAAAATATTTGCCTTTGCTGTTTGCTGCAAATTTATCCATGTTCGGATCACAGATATACCATTTCTTTCCGACTTTTACTTCACACCATGCATGATCCTGCCATCTTGCTTTATTAAAGCCGTTGGTCCTGCCAAGGCAGATCCTTGCCTCCACACCGGATTCTTTTGCCAGAAATGCATACAGGGCTGCAAAATGATAGCAGCTGCCCTTTTTGTTTTTGATCATCTCTGCCGTAAATGTTTTCTCCCAGCCTCTGCTGTTTTTAAAGCCGATCGCCCTTGCATAGCCGTAATTTTTCTCCACATACTGGAACAGTTTTTTCAGCTTCTTTTTCTGTGTCTTTTCTTTCTTTGCTTTGCTCTTCTTTACAAGTTTCTGAACATCTTTTTCAAGCGTGCTCTTTGCTGCTGCCTCTGCGGTCATTGCCGTCTGCGGTGCCATCATACCAAAGGTCAGGACCGCTGCAAGAATAGATGCTGTCAGCTTTTCAGCCATGTTTCTTTTCATCTTTTTTTCTCCTCGTATAGCCATTTTATTTCTTAATTTTTGCTTCTGTTTCTTAACTTTTTCCGAAGCCTTCCTATTATATCACGTTATATCTGCTTATTTCAACAAGTAATCACTATACATGAGTGTCAAAAAATAACTTTTCCCGCTCATTGATGGATACAAAATTACCGTAGCCTGCAAATGCTCAGAATGACCGTCTGCTTTTATTAGACTTCGAAAAACAGAAAAAAGTTGCATCTGTTTGAATTTTATTTCAAACAAATGCAACTGCTGTTTTTCATTTACAAAATGATGTTGGAGTCAAAAGAATCCATACGAATTGTTCCGTACTTCGTACTCACAATTCTGGCCACTAGAATAGAAGAAGCCGAAAAAAATCTTTCCAGATTTTTCGACTCGCCCCTGCCAAGGAATCGATGCGACAGGATTTGAACCTGCGACCTCTACGTCCCGAACGTAGCAGCTCTACCAAGCTGAGCCACGCATCGTTTTCTGTTTTATTTTCTGCTGTTTTCGTCAGCTCCATTAATATATCATCTTTCTTTTCAAAATGCAAGTGTTTTTTTTTTTTTTGTTTTATTTTATTTTTTATTCTGTCCCTGCCGGAGTGCATTTGCTTCTGGCTGTTCGATTGCCTGGGATAGTAATAATGACTGCTGGACTCTTAAAAGTCCGGCGGTCATTTTAACCAGACAGAATCTGGCGGTCATCATCGGCAACACCTTTTATTTCTTTGATAACCCTGCATTTTCTGTCGCATACATCAAATGGCTGATTTCATTTTTATTACTTTACTACTTTACTTTTACGCTTTTTTTCTGTCCTTTTCCTTTGAACAGTGCTTTGTATGCCTTTTTCTTTGCTTTCGGTACGCGAACCACTGCATGTTTGTTGATGCCTTTCAGTGCCTGCTTACCGACCATTTTCAGCTTTTTGCCCTTCACAGTGATGCTCTTAAGTCTGCTGTCACCATAGAATGCTTTCTTGCCGATCTTCGTTACGTTTGCACCGATCACGGCTTTGGTGGCTTTCTTCTGGCCGGCAAATGCCTGATCTGCAATTGCAGTCACTTTGCATGTCACATCTTTGATGGTTACCGTTGCTGTCACGTTGATGGTCTTGATGTTCTTCTTTGCAGTGCCATATGCTTCTGCTGTCTTGGCTGCCGCATCGGTTACACGGTACTGTACGCCACCTGCGGTAACGGTATCACCGTTTTTCAGTGTCAGAGAATCTTTCAGTTTTTCAATCTCTTCTCTTGCTTTCCGGGCTTCTTCCTGAGCCTTTTTGATTGCTGCCTCAGCTTCTGCACTGTCTTTTGCTGCCTGATCCTGAACTTTCTTCAGTTCTGCCTGCAGAGCTGCTTTTTCTTCTTCCAGAGAAGCTTTTTCGCCGCTCAGTGTCAGGACTTCTGCCCTTGCTGTATTCAATTTCCCCTGAAGTGCTTCGATCTGTTTTTCAAGAGCTGTTTTTTCTTCGGCTGACGTACCTTCCAGTGCAGCCAGCTGATCCTGTGCATCTTTGATTTTATCTTGAAGTGTTGTCACATTTTCTGTTGCTGCTGCCAGTTCTCTCTCTTTATCTTCCAGCTGCTTTGTCTTTTCTTCCAGCTGTTTTTTCAGATCTTCATTTGCCGCCTTGTCTGCACTTTCCAGTCCTTTGATTGCATCCGAGATTGCACTGATCTGTGCACTTATTTCTTCCACGGTTGCATTTTCTGCATCGCAGACTTCTTTTGCTGCTGCCAGTGCTGCGGTCAGTTTTGCATAGCTTTCTGCCGTATAATTTTCTGCATTCAGTTTTTCTGCCAGATCAATCACTGCTTTTAATCCATCTTTGCTGTGATCCTCTTCCGGTGTTTCACTCTGTTTAAAGTTTACGGTGTATTCCTGTGCTTTGTTTTCATCGCCGTTCTCCGGCCGGAAGAGCACTTTTGCAGTTCCGTTTACGGCATCCAGAACCGTTACGGATGCATTGTTTGTTGCCTGTGCTGTGATCACACCTGATCTGGCATCCAGATTTAGGGTCTTTGTATCTGCATCAAACTGTGCCAGTACTTCCTGTCCGTCCACTTTAATAGAAGTTACTTCGTAATCTCCATATTTCTCGATCGGGGTATAGTATACTTCATATTCTTCCAGTCCGGTCCAGTTGTTGTCCTGCGGCGTCAGGGTGATACGGATCGCTGTGGTTTCAACTGCTTCAAATTCTACATTGACCATCTCTTTGAAATTTGCAAGAGACGGTACGGATGGTTTGCCGCCGACATATGCTACTTCTGTCCAGCCGGTGTGTGCTTTCAGAGGGTTGTCTGCTCCCCAGCCTTTGATATTGCTGCAGCTGTTTGCAGAATCGTTGCCCAGTCTGTTTGCCGGGATCACACCGTCGTTCGCACTGTAATACTCGATCTTGTAATCTTTTGGAAGTCTGACTTTGTTTGCTGCACTTCCATCTTCTTCCATAAATCCAATGGAAACTTTATTTACGGTATATTTCTTCTGATCTGAATCTGCGGTGGAATCTT